>TARA_R110002074_G_scaffold292508_3_pt1 | contig 26848 bp, 10 predicted proteins | sample TARA_R110002074 | Tara Oceans TARA_R110002074 (sample SAMEA4397215) | marine metagenome | biome: Polar Biome; feature: [MIX] marine epipelagic wind mixed layer (ENVO:01000061); material: water (ENVO:00002006), including particulate matter (ENVO:01000060) such as... | depth 10-100 m | reverse complement strand
AGTGTAATTTTCCGTATTGATTAAAATAATACAGGTCACTATACTCAGTATGAGCTAAACTAGGGTTAAAATTTATTTGAAAGTTGTTTAAATTGTCGTATCTAGTAAATCTTTCTTTGTATGTCCAAGCAACTACTGCAAGTTCGCATGTATTAAATTTAACTGATTCGTATAGTACTCTTTCATTACTGCCTCCTGATACTGCATTATTATTGCAACTCATTCCAAGTTTTTTTGCCAACAAATATGGCCAAGCAGACGATTTGTCTTGTAGGTCATCACCGTATGTGTGACTGCAACCAGTAGCCCAAAGCATTTTATAGATTCCTGTAGATATCCAACATTAAGTTTTTGTCATACTGAGGACTATCTAACTGTGTTAAGTGTGATGTAACAATACTATCCACACTTTCAAAGTTAACTTCGCCCTCAAAACTCTGAGCATGATCTTCGACTCCTACTCTTGGAATAAGACTAAGCTCTCGCAATCCAAATTCTGGTACCAGTGTTTCCTTGATAAAGTTTGCTTCTTCGTAACTGATATCAACGTCAAGTTCCACACGACAATACATATTAGGTTTTAGTAAGTTATCAGTGTCTTCCAAAATATTACTAAGCAAATATCTCCTGTACTTGGGAGCATCAGGCCATGCAATGTACTCAATTTCGCCTCCCCATTCAAGTATCATACATCCGCGATCATCGTCACCAGCGTCTGCATAATTGTGTGGGAAAGCATTTCCTATGTATGTAATATTGCGGCTTGTTTGGCGTTTATGGAAGTGTCCAGTAAAAACATTTTCGCATTTTAAATCTTCACGTTTAAGTTCTCCAACGTCAGGCATACGCACCATTGCGTTCATGTAAAAGTTTGGTAGTTCTAAATGACCAAACATGTACTTGGCTTCAATCTTGGGAACTTTAGCAAATTCAGATCCTACTAGCCAGGGCATAATACAAACATCGCTGTCCAAAGTAATGTCATCATAAAGTCGAACATTATCATACTTCTTGGCCCACACAATACTGTTAAACTCTCGAGTATCACGATAGTGTTCATCATGGTTACCAGGCAAAAATACTACACTGGCAAAGTTTTCACTGAGTTTGTCAAATGCTTGTACACTATAGTTAAGTGTACCAATATTTAGACTTGCACGATTGTGATGCCAATCTCCTAAAAATACACAGGTTTCGCAGTCGTTAGCCTTTGCTGTTTCAATAACAAAGTCTATAAATTTTAAACAATCTTGGTTGTGTATTTTGCTGTTTGATTTTAGGCCAAAGTGTATGTCGGTAAAGAATATTGCTTTCTTAAACAGATTCACGTTTTAACTGCCTCCGCTTTTGCTTCTTTAGTTTTAGATTCCTCGTTTTCATACTGTCTAGTATAACTAGGATTAAGTCCATTAGCTTCCAAAATATCATCTCTGATCTTTTGACCTTTTTTCTCTGTGTTTAGTACACGAGTAAAGCTATTTGTAATAACTGCGGTGTAGTATGCAAATGGGTTCTGTGACTTACTCTCGTCAAACTTTAAACACATCTGACTCATATTAAGCAGTGCAGTTCCCTGCATTTCGTCATTGTACGTATAGTAGCGCCAGTTGCTACGCTGAGCATAACGTTGAATAAGTTTCATAAATTGACGTACAAGTTTATTTGTAAGTGTGCCGTGTTCTTTGTTAAACCAGCCGTTTTCTAAACCACCTTCCCAGTGGCTTTTACCCACGCATATTAACTCGCCTTGGTCATCGTAACGCCAGTGCTGGAATGGAGGAAAGTTTAACTGAACATGAGAATCAGCTACAGTTTTAATTGTTTTCTTTCTGCCAGGTTGCAAAGGAACATGATCATATGTCATGATTCTAAAAACAACCTCAGTTTTATCAATTTTTTTCCAGTCAACAGCAAATTCTGCTTGTTTAACCTTATCTCCACGCTCATACGCTTCTTTGTATGCCGCTTTAGCTATACGATCAGCACGATTACGTTTTGCTTGTGCTACCGATCTAATGTTAATTTTATCAATATTTGGCAAGATCGAGTCAAACTGATGATCTTCATCACCGAGCCAACTGCAAAATGATCCTTTGCTTTTGTGTATTTCTTCTAATAGATCGTGGTTACTTAGGTAATTACGTTTACGCATATGTTTCACCTTTATTTAATATATGCTACTATTATACGGCAAATAAATACAAATAGCAATATATTGTGAGTAGTGATATTTATGGCATTTAATTTTAGTAACATAACTGGGCAAGTAGCAAAAGCTACAGAGAACCTAGTAGACAAAGGGCTAAACAAAGCTATTCCTGGCGATGGAATTGGCAGTAAAATTGCTCGTGGGTTTTTAGGATCTCAAGCTAACAGATTAATTAACAGTAATTTATTTCCTGGCGGTGCAAATAGCCAAGCACCTCAAGACATTGCCAACGTTAGTTTTGCTAATGCTAAAGACATAAGAGCTAAACTTTCACTTAGTCCAGGAGTTGGACCTCACTTTTACAAAGATCCTGGTAACTCCCTGCTAGCACCACTAAGTCAAACAGACGGTGTTGTTTGGCCATACACTCCTAATATTAACGTTAGTTATTCCGCAGCCTATACTGCTAATGCACTCACACATGCAAACTATCAAACACAAAGCTATGGAATGAGCAGTGTTGATCAGATTACATGCACTGGCACATTTACAGCAAACACTGAAACAGAAGCCTTGTATGTTTTAGCTACTTTAAATTTCTTGCGTAGTGCAACGAAAAGTTTTTTTGGCGAAGATACTAATCGCGGAACACCGCCCCCTGTGTTAAGATTTAGCGCACATGGGCCATATATGTTTAATAGTGTTCCTGTAGTGTTAACTACTGTTAACCAAGACTTTGAGCAAGGTGTTGATTACATAGACGCTAGAGCTGGCGGCTCTGGTTCTAGTATTGGCAATGTAACTCGAGTGCCAACTAGCATGCTAGTTACTGTTACGTTAGTACCGGCAATCAGCAGAAAAACACAAACAGAATTCAGTTTAAAGAAATACTCACGTGGAGAAATGATTGGCTCACGAACTGGCAGAGGAACTACACCATAATGGCTAACGTAGAATATAGATCAGATAGTCCATATGCTATTACACAATTTCATGGAACTTCGCTGGATGTATATCAGCCTCGATCAATACCTCAGCATAAAGACGATGTTTTATTTAAAATAAATCTAACGTATCAGTATAGACCAGATTTGCTTGCCTATGATTTATATAATAACAGCAATTTGTGGTGGGTGTTTTCTGTCAGAAATCCTAATACTATTGAAGATCCTATCTGGGACTTTGTAGTTGGACAGCAAATATACATACCAAAACAGGAAACGTTGCAAGCCGTGTTAGGAATTTAACATGGCTAAATTAACAGTTACTCATTCTTTAGATTTAGGATTTGTTAAAAAGTTTAGGTTAAGTGACGGCAGAGAAGTTGTAGAAAGTGAACTAGCTGCTCTTGGATTATCTCCACCACCGCCAGCACCTGCAGATCCACCACCAGTACAAACAGTTACGCCAGACCCAGCACCTGCACCATTTGCGCCATTGCCGCCTACAAAGACGCCAGTAGTTCCAATCCCGCGGCCTGATACATTTAGATCTCAAGGTAATATAGTCCCTAATACAGTAACCAGTATTGAAAATGAACCATTAGTAGATAATGAAACTGATACGTTTAGGAGGGGAGCAATAGGAAGGACTAGATCTTCTGCAGAAGTTTCCCAGGGGGTGTTATTTGGCAGTGACGGTGTATTATCAGATGATGAAACTGATAATTTTAGAAAGATAAAGAATAACAGCTTTGTTGATGATTTTGGTGATTTCGACGAAGACACTGATGGCTTTAGGAGACCCGGGCAATCTGCATCTGCAGCTCCAAACGTACAAAAAGCGCAGGGTAAAGCCAATAGTGCTAATGCAATAAATTCTAACAGCGGTCTAACAGCCAATATAGCAGAAGTTGTAATTGACCCTAGAGTCAATGATTTAAGTGACTTTGCAAGCTATACATATAATCTAGAGCTTTTTATGACTAGTCCTAAAAGGTATATAGAGTTGCTGAAAGCTCCACAGAGTGTAAATCAAATATTAAGTAATCCAAGATTTTCTACTCCAATTATTAGAAGTGGCGGTATTGCATCAGACGGTGGAGAACACTTTGATGTAGATTTTGGTATTGACAATTTAGTAATGACAAATGTTGCTATGTCTCCTAATACTAGATCAACAAATACAAACGCTGTTGAAATTAAGTTTGAAATTAATGAGCCTAATGGCGTAACATTACTTGAACGTTTAAAAAATGCAAGTAAAGATGCATTAGAAGAGTCACAAAATTATATAGAAACTCCTTATATTTTAAGGTTAACATTTAAGGGATATGACGACAACGGCAGGGAAATAAACGGAAAGATCGCTCCTAAGCATATTCCTATTAAAATTATACAAATCTCTTTTAACGTTACTGAGTCTGGTGCTAGGTATAAAGTTCAAGCCATACCATATAATCATCATGTCTTTAGTAGTATTACTAGTACTATACCAATTAACGTACAAGTTAGTGCTGGAACTGTGCAAGACGTATTTCAAGGGTCTGCGAGTATACAAGACAAAGTTATAACAGAGTCTAAACGAGTAGACGACACGTCTGATGAAGAAGAAGAACAACAATTTAAAACTGTTACAACAACAAAAAATGTTTTTGGTGAAGCACATACTACACTTCAAGATGCTATGAATAATTTCTACAACGAAAAAACTAAACCTAAAACAGATAAAGAAGGTAAAAGGTCTCCCAGTGACGCTATGATTGCTGACAAGATAAGTTTTAAGTTTGCTCCAGAAATTGCAAATGCAAAAGTACAAACAGAAAAATTTGATGCATTAAATACGCCACAAGCTACACAAAAAGCCTATAAATCAATCAGCAATGCAGTTAAAGGAAACTTAACTGTAGATAAAGAAAATAATTTATTTAAAGTTAATGCTGGAACTAATATTACATCCTTGTTAAACTATGTAATTGTTGCTAGTGACTATTTAGGTTATAATATTAACGACGATGCAGGATTACAGGAAGCTCAGTCTTCTGAAGGCGGATTACGGTGGTTTAAGATTGTACCTCAAATTGTAGAGTCTCTAGGGTGGGATGAAAAAGAAGGTAGATATAAGTTTCATACTGAATACACTGTCACAGTAAATACAGTTCACTATCAGGATTTTCCTTGGTCCACGCCAGTTGCTCCTAAGGGCAAAGGAATCCATAAAATATATGACTACATATTTTCAGGTAATAATACTGAGGTACAGAATTATAGATTAAACTTTGATTTGGCTTATCACAATGCTAGAACTATTGGTACTGGTTCACCTACTGCTGATAAAGACATTAATAATGTTCATGCTAAGGCTAAAGATGTTCCAGGACAATCTGAAGCAATTGTTAATGATGATTCTACATCTAGTAAAAGAAAGAAAGACTTTTTTGAGTCAATTATGACTGATGGATTTGATTTAATAAATTTAGATCTAGATATACTAGGAGATCCAGCATATTTTCCAAGTGGAGATGCAATGTTTCAGCCGCAAGGAAATGGCAATGCAGTATATAATGAAGCATTTTTGCCTGATGGTACTATTAATTACGATCTTTCTCCGCCATATGTACAAGTTAATTTAAAAACACCAACAGATTATGACCCACTTACTGGTCTTATGGATCCGACAGCTTCTAGTAGCTTATACACAAACAGTCAGTTTAACGGAGTTTATCAAGTTATATCTGTCAAAAGTACATTTCAAGCTGGAACTTTTACTCAGGTGTTATCCGGATTTAGAGCAAAAATGCAACCCATTGAAGGTAAAGTTGGAAGAAGCAAAGAAAGTATGGCTAATACAGAACGCAAAGAAGCACAAAAAGAATTATTTTCAACAGTTTTTGGATTACTGCAATTACAAAAATCTCTAGGTCAATCTGTTAATAGTCTAAGTGGACTATTATCCAATACTGCGGGAGCCGTTTCCAACCTATTTACAGATGCTGATAATGAAACTGATGAGTTTAGAAAACTATCATTCAATGGTGATGTTAGTGACGATTTCGAAGAACAACCTGCTGAGGAAGATGCTTTAACTGCATCACAACGTCGTGCAGTAGATGATATATTAAATTAATATAAGAGGAATAACATGGGTATAGCAACACAAACTACCGGAGCTAAAGGCGGAGACAAATCCTTTAAATCAGAAAATACACCTGGAGTTAGGGAAGAACGAGGTGTAGTAATTGGCAAAGTTAAAGTTAACTCTCATCCGAGTGCCATGGGAGTTCTGCAAGTATTTGTGCCAAATGTTGGAGACGATTCTAACAGGAGAGAAGAAGAAACTAGTCAGTGGAGGACAGTTAGATATGCCACGCCTTTTTATAGTAGAACAGATGCGCTAGCGCCAGGTGGCAGTGAAACTGCTGTAAAAAATACCAGCGGTATAGTTTATCCTTGCCCTGACGTAGGATCCAAAGTATTATGTGTTTTTCCATCAGGAAAAAACCAAGAAGGCGTTTGGTTTGCTTGTGCGCCAGATCCATATATGATGCAAGCTCTTCCAGAAGCTAGTATGACTAGTAACTTTGACAAAACTGGATTAGAATCTTTAGTTAGACACGATAAAGCACCAGGGCTAGAGTTTAATGACATAGAAAATGATGTTAGAAAACTAACTAACTTTAGCAAACCACAACGAGGTGTTAACATTACTCGCAGTGTGCAATTAAAAACACAGGGCATTGACCAAGACGAAGTTCGCGGGTTGAGTAGCAGTAATGTAATGCGTGAGACACCAAGCGAAGTGTTTGGTATTACAACAAAAGGTAGACGCACTGATATACGTGGTCAGGATCTTGCTAATCGAAAAGACATATTAGATAAGCTAGAGAGTGGCACAGATCTTAGTACCTCTGATGCTAGAGCAGTTGAAGGGAAGATAGGAAGAAAACAAGGACATACCCTTGTTATGGATGACGGTGATATTGAAGGCGGCAATAACTTAATGAGATTTCGCACTGCCGGCGGACATCAGATATTGTTACACGATACTGAAGATATAATTTATATTGGAAATAGTAAAGGAACATCCTGGGTTCAAATGGATGCTAATGGACAGTTAGACATTTTTAGCAGATCAAATATAAATTTCCGTAGCCGTAGCATGAACTTCCACGCAGACAGTACTATGAAGTTTCACGCTGGTAAACAAATACAAATGGTAAGTGGTGGTAGTTTACATTTAGAAGGAAAAGCCATGGCTAACTTATACAGTGATGGTCAAACTTTTTTATTCGGCGGCAAGGGAACAAATATTAAATCAGGTGCTAGTCTTAACATGCAAGGCGGTAGCACTGTAGGAATTAAAGCAAGTGGTAACATGGACTTATCAGCTAGCTGTATTGCCCTTAATGGTGCCGCCCGCCCTGCAATGAAACAAAACAGTATACCTGTAATAGGCAAGAACGATGTTAAGCAAGACAGTAGAGGTTTTTGGGTACAAAACAGCGGCGCCTTGCGTACTACAGTTGACAGAGTACCAACACATGAGCCATTTAATGAACACCGGGCTGTAACACAAGAATCAACGTTTACTACAGTTTCCGTTGCAGATGTTCCTGATTCTGGAGAATTAAAAGTTAAACAACCTAAATTGCCCATACCAGTATTAAACCAAGGTCTTGATTTTGCAAAAGATCTGCAGAGTACTGGTCAACATTTAGTAACAGGTGCTGGTCAAGCTGCCCAACAGTTAGTATCAAATACAGTGTCAAATACAGTGTCAAGTTTAAAATCAAGTGCTACATCACAATTTAACGAACTATTTAAATCTATAGTAACATAAGGAAAAGAATATGTCAGGCGTATCAATCGAAAAGTTAGAATCAGAAACGATCCGTGTATTAAAATCAGGAATAGTAGAAATTATAAAATCACAAGGAGCAACTGATTTTGTAGACTCTGTTACTAATGCTATTGGCAAATATGGTACTAATATTGATACCTTTAAAAAACGTGGATTTGTTAAGCCATATGCAATGTTTAATGGCGAGTTAATAAACCCAAGAGTATGGACAGGAAAACTTGGACTAAGCAGCCGCAACGACTTCTTTAATAACCTGGAAATACAGGAGAACATTTGTACAGTTGAGCTCAGAGACTTATATGAAGAGATAACATTAAATGGTGCTATACAGCCTGACGACTCGCAAAGTGATATAGCTGGTATGTTAATGGTTGCTAAAGCTGCCGGAAGTGCAGCGGCACTAGCGTTTAGAGAAGGTCGTGAAATATCTCCTAGGCCAATGCTTGGTGTTTATCAAATAGACAATCAATCCAGTATTACCAGCCAAGTATTACCATGGTTCAACAAAGGATATTACGCTCCAACCCAGGCTGGAAGTATTAACCAATTTGGAAAATCACCTAACTGGTTTAGTAACTATATTTCTAACAAACAACAATCTGAATTTAATAATACTTCCTTTAAAAGCAAGCAATACAAAGTTGACATGAGTTTGCCTGCTGTTCAAAGAGTAGAACAAGCTCGTGCTTTCTTAGATCAAGAGAGAACTAACAGAGCTAAAGCTATAAAGAAATTTAAAGCGACCACTGATCTTATTGGAAGTGACATGGTGCAAGAGTTCTATAAACAAGTTATATCAGGAAGTATTAAATACTAAAGGGAGAGAAATATGAGTCAAGGATTATATCGTGGATTTAGTACACTAGACGGTGACTTCAAAAGTCCTCGCTTAGTAGATGATCAGTTAATAAAACGTGATATTCTAAATAGTTTTGCTATTAGGAAAGGCGAGAAAGTTGGCGTGCCAGATTATGGTAGCAGTGTTCTTGATTTAATTATGGAACCATTAACAGAAGAAGTAAAAAATTTGTTAATTGAAGAAATTACTAACACTATAAACCAAGATCCTCGGGTATCACTCAAACAATTAGTAATAGATGAGTTTGAAAATGGCATCCAGTGCCAGATAGAGCTGTTATATGTTACTACTAATCAGGTAGAAAATCTAAGAATTAATTTTAATAGAGATGATGGTACTGTTACCGGTTAATATACGCCTATTATTCAAATAATAAATACACTGAGGTAAAAATATGGCAAGCACTGCACGATCTACAAATTTATTTGCGTCTGAAGATTGGACAAAAGTCTATGAATCTTTTAAAGAAATAGACTTTCAAAGCTACGATTTTCAAACAATTCGTAAAGCAATGGTGGACTACTTACAGGAATTTTATCCTGAAGATTTCAACGATTACATTGAGAGCAGTGAGTACGTTGCACTAATTGACATGATTGCTTATATTGCTCAAAGTTTGAGCTTTCGCAGTGACCTCAATGCTAGAGAGAATTTTTTAGAAACTGCTGAACGTAGAGATAGTATACTCCGTTTAGCTAAGATGCTTAACTACTTTCCAAAACGTAGTCAGGTATCACGTGGCTTACTTAAAGTAGACAGCTTGCAGACAACAGAAAATATATTTGACAGTAATGGTAATAATTTAGCAAGCACTGAGATCTTTTGGGGCGATGAAACAAATCCTGATTTCCTAGAGCAATTTACCAGTATTATGAATGCCGCTACTGTAAGAACACAGAGGTTTGGAGCCAGTGCGTTAAAGAGTACAATTGCTGGCATTGCTGTTGAAGAATATAACTTGAGTACAGTGCCAAATACTGTGCCAGTTTTTAATTTTAATAACACTGTTTCTGGAAGCCAACTTAGTTTTGAAATAGTTAACGGAACTTATAGTGGCACTGACTTCTTGTATGAAGTTCCTCCTGAGCCAGGTACCACTATTAACACAATTTATAGAAACGATAGCAGAGGATTTAACAGTGTTAACACTGGATACTTCTTTTACTTTAAACAAGGCGATTTAAAGACTGTTGATTTTAATATTGATGAAGCATTACCAAATCGTGTTGTAGATATTGACATTAATAGTATTGACAATAACGATGTATGGTTATATCAACTGGACAGTAACGGAGCAGAAGAAACACTGTGGACAAAAGTTCCAGCTATCAGTGGCAACAGTGTTATTTTTAATAGCCTAAGTAAAAACAATAAAACATTGTACAACGTGCAAAGTAGATCAGGAGATCAAATTAGCCTAATATTTGGCGATGGCGTTTTTTCTAATATTCCACAAGGAAACTTTAGACTATATTGCAGAGTAAGTAATGGACAAACTTATAAAATTTCACCATCTGATATGTCAGATGTTGTAATAACATTGCCATATGTTAGTCATACTAATCAAGTTGAGACATTAACTCTTAACATGAGTCTTAAACAAACAGTATCTAATGCTAGTTCTAGAGAGAACTTATTGGATATTAAGGCACGTGCTCAACAACAGTACTATACACAAGACCGTATGATCACTGGTGAAGATTATCAGATCTTTCCATTTACTAGCTTTAATAATATTATAAAAAGCAAGGCTGTCAATCGAACTAGTTCAGGAATCAGTCGTTATTTAGACGTCAGAGATACAACTGGAAAATACTCAAGCACTAATATATTCTGTGAGGATGGCATCTTTTATCGTGAAAGCACATTACCAACCTTTAACTTTACGTTTGTAACTGACAGTGATATTGACAGTATTATTACTACGCAGATTGAAAAAATCATGCAGGCTAATAGCATGTACCACTATTTCTTAGATAACGAACCACGTTTTGATGTTACTGGTTTAGGTATTACCTGGCAACAAAGTACTATCGGAACTGGTGTTTGTACTGGTTACTTTCAAAATAGTGCAGGAAATCCTCAGCAAGTGGCTGGCTTTACTAGCAATAACCTGAAGTACTTTAAAGAAGGCAGCTTGGTTAAATTTACTGCTCCAGCTGGATATGTATTTGATGTTAATAATAATTTAATAATTGGAACATCAGGAACATTAAACACAAAAACTGATATTTGGGCTAGTTGTGGCAATTTAGTAGATGACGGAACAAACCAAGGCGCAGGAAATCTTGATAGCGGCTCTGGTCCAGTTACATTAACTGAAATTATTCCTGATTTAGCCATACTAGAAACTGTAATTCTTCCCTGGAATACTAGCTTAACAAGCACCGTTAGACAGAGTTTAATTAATGATATAAGCGAGCATAAGACGCTGGGTATTAGGTACGATCGTGATACACAAGCATGGGCTATTATTAGTTCCAGTAACTTAAACCAAACTACAACGTTTAGCACAACAAATAGCGGAAGCACCGCTGGCACTAATTTAGATGCCAGTTGGTTATTCTTACTAACAAATGATGGCGAAACTTATACAGTAAAGTATAGGCAACTAGATTATATTTTTGAAAGCCAATTAGAAACACGTTTTTACTTTGATAAAGACCTAAAAATATTTGACCCAAGAACAAGCAAAACAATACGTGATAAAATTGTTATGCTTAAGGTAAACAGTTTGCCAGATAGTAACACAAATTTTGCACAGGATTATGTAATGAACGTTGATGATACTATCGTGGAAGATGACGGATTTATCCGTACAGAAAGAATAAAAGTAACATTTCCTAATACCGACGGTGATAGTGTAATCGATAATCCTGATGTATTTGATGTAATTGTTTCTCCAAACACAAATGTTGCTAGCAAGGTAGTATTTTACAAGTCATACCTAGACGGAAATGGATATACTAAACTAGAGCCAGTGCCTGCAACAGATGTCGAAAGCCTTTACACAACACTTACCGCGGTAACAGCTATTAAAGACACCTATAGTTCAGGACAGATTTTTTATACTAGCAGTACTGGTAAATTTTACATACTGTCAGTAAACAGTGTTAATGAAAAGATAGTAACAGAAACTACAGATTATATTACAAAAACTGGCCGTAGTAAGTTACTGTTTCAGTACACACATAATGCGCCTAATAATAGACGTATTGATCCCAGTCCAAGCAATATTATTGACTTATACTTGTTAACTAAACAGTATGATGCTGATTTTAGAAACTGGGTAACAGATATTACAGGTAGTGTAATAAAGCCAGTCAAACCAAATACAAATGAGTTAAGAGACGCATATGGTAGTTTAGAAACTTATAAAAGTGTTAGTGATGCTATTATCTTTAACAGTGTTAATTATAGAACACTGTTTGGTGATAAGGCAGATGCGGAGTTGCAAGCTACATTTAAGGTTGTAAAAAACAAGGCTATGTTAGTTAGTGACAACGAGATTAAAGCTAGAGTAATACAGGAAGTTAATAATTACTTTAGTGTTGAAAATTGGGACTTTGGCGATACTTTTTACTTTAGTGAACTAGCAGCCTACTTACATAATGCATTAACACCAGACGTACTAAGTGTTATTATTGTTCCTAAAAATAGCACCAGTGGATTTGGAAGTTTATACCAAATTACTAGTAGCAAAGATGAAATTTTTATTAGCTCAGCATCAGTCAATGACATAGAAGTTATTGATGTTATTACTGCTTCACAGTTACAGGCTAGTGGTGACGTAGTTAATAGCACTACAGACATTAACACAATAGAAAGTGTAAGTTCAGGAAGTGCTAGCTCTGCAATAGAAACTACTACTAATACTTCACTAGGCACTACTACTACCAGAACAACTGACGCAGGGGGTTATAGTTACTAATGGCTCTTAAAAAAACTAGTCAGTTACTACCTGAAGTTTTCCAAACCAATAAGAATAATAAATTCTTAAACGCAACTCTTGATCAGATTATAAGTGATGATAACAAGAAAAAGTTTAGTGGTTTTATTGGTAGAAAGAATTCTGAAAACTTCCAAGCGACTGACAATTATATTACAGAACCCAGCAATATTAGACAGGACTACCAATTAGAACCTGGAGTAATATATCAAGATAGTGCTGGAGATATTAAAAGTGTTAGCAGTATTATTGATAGCCTCAATACTATTAAGTATAACAATGGACAAGTAGACAATCAAGACTTATTGTACAGACAACAGCATTATAACTGGAGCAGTTTTGTTGATTTTGACAAGCTGATCAATTATGGTGAATACTTTTGGTTGCCCGGCGGTCCTGACAGTGTGCAGGTGTTTGCTGGAACAGTTGACACAACTCATGACTATACAGTATATCGTGAAGGCACCACTTATGAACAGATTGAATATGATACCACTGGATTTGATGAGAGCATATTTGATGAACGTACTAATGCAGTAAATAGTGGCGCATTAACTTACAAATTTGACAGTGCTACAGCTAGTCCAAATCCAACTTTATATTTGGCACGTGGTGGAGAATATACTTTTAAAGTTGATCAGCCGGGAATTCCATTCTGGATCCAAACTGAAACTGGAACAGACGGCATTGATGACGAACAAGCAAATATAAGCACACGTGAAGTAGATGGTGTTACTAACAACGGCGAAGATGACGGAACAATAACTTGGAGAGTGCCACACAGTGACGCACAAGCTGAGTTTACTGGAATGACAACTGATGCAGTTGTAGACTTGGCAACGCCACTGGTATACAGAGAAATACACAACCAAACTTTAAGTGCTTTTCTGGCTACATATGAAACAGGCATTGATGGACTAACAGAATTTAATGGTAAAACATTAATTTTTACTAACCACAGTGTAGATGAAACAGACTGGAACCAGGGAAGTTTGTTTGATGCTGATCCGTTTGATAGTGGCAGCGTTGAAGGAGCTCAAGGAACATTTGATCCTGTATCAGCATTAAGTGAAAGCGAACGCTATGGTATCTTTAGAATAGATGTTAACGATGTTGATGGTATTGATATTATACAGTTAAGCAGAGTTCAAGATATTACACAGGGAAATAAAGTTTATATTAAACAAGGTGTAGTAAGTGGAAGCAGAGAATATTATAAAGATGCAAGTGGATTACTACAACTAATCCCAAATATTACAGCTAGTCAGGATACATTCTTTTATCAAGACAATACAGATGAAAATCGATTTGGTAAAATTATACTTGTGGATCAAGGTGCTACCAGCCAAATTAATATTACAGACGAACTTCTTGGCAAAGAAACTTATACCTCACCTAACGACGTAGTGTTTACCAACGGACTTAAAGTAGAATTTGACAATAGTGTTACTCCTGAATCCTATCGCAACGAAACATATTATGTTGAAGGTGTTGGAAAGAAGATTAAACTAGTTAAGGTAACAGACCTAAGCACGCCTGAAACTTATACTAAAACAGAATCAGAGCCATACGACAGTGAAAACTTTGACGTTGGCGGTTATGAAAGTTCAAGGAGTAGTCCAACTGACCAGGACTATATTGTTATTCATAGGGCAAGTGAAGACAATAATGCATGGAGCCGTGGTAACAGGTGGTTCCATAGAAGTGTTATAACAAAAACTGCTGAATACAACAACTTTACTACTGTTATAGATGATACTGCTAGAGCTAAACGTCCTATTATAGAGTTTGACGCTGGGTTACACCTATACAATATGGGCTATAATAGCCAGCCTCCAGTGGACATTATTGACACAACACAAACTGACGCATTTAGTAATATTAATGGAAAACAAGGTTATTTTTCAGATGGTATTGACTTAACTCCAGGGCGTACTATATGCTTTACAAAAGACCCTGAAATACAAGAATGCATTTATACTATAAGCCATATTGATCAAGATAGTGACTTACAAACTGATCCAATTATTCAGTTAACTAAAACAGGCACAGTTAGCCTTAATGATTGTATGTTGAGTAGGTTAGGTGCTACCAACCAGGGAAAGATGTTCCACTATACCACTGATACTTCTGGTAACAGTGTGTGGAAAGAAGCACAACAAAAAACAAAGATTAATCAGGAACCACTGTTTGATGTATTTGATGGAGATGACGTTTCCTTTAGTGATACAACCAAGTATCCAAGCACTAATTTTGTTGGTAATAAACTGTTTAGTTACAAAAGAAGTACTACTGCTAGTGCTGACAAAGTATTAGGATTTGCACTAACTTACAAAAATATTAACAATGTTGGCGACATACTATTTGATAACAATTACGTAAACGACAAATTTACATATACTAAGTCAGATACTGGCGCTGTAGACATCATTATTAAAAGTGGACACATACACAAATATGATGCTGGTGTTAAAACACTGAGCAACGGATGGACAACATCCGTTAGTGAAAGTAAACAGTGGCAACAAGTTCAGCACATTGTTGATGTTGAGAAGTTTGTTTTTGAAATAGGATGTAAGCCAAAAGAAATAACTATAGAAACAACTCTCCAAGTATCTGTTAATGGTGTATTTCAAACTGCTGACAAATTTACACAACTTAACCAAAATGAAAAATACTATGTAAGTTTCTTTTCAGCACTAAAGACTAAAGACACTGTTTTAATTAGAGTTTACAGTGACGATCAAAATAAAATAGGATTTTATGAAGTACCTAGTAACTTAGAAAACAATGCCAATAACGCAGACTTTGCTACATTAACACTGGGACAATGCCGAAACCATCTTGTAAACATGACTAGAACAATAAGTCAATTTACTGGAAAGAGCTTGGGTACTAATAACCTTAGAGACTTAGATTATAAAAAATATCCAGGAAATATTTTACAACATAGTGCAGGTGCTACACTAGCGCATCACTTGTTGGGTAGTGAAAATAACTTGTTTGTCGAAAGCACAGAGTACTCATTAAATGAATACACTAGATTTAAGAACAGACTACTTGACAACATAGATAAACTTGATCTAGATCTTAGAGATCCAGTCGGGTCTCTTGATACTATAATGACATTTATGGTTGGAACTAAGAGCAGTAATTTTCCATTTTATTACACAGATATGATTCCCTGGGGTAGTGAAAAAACAACCACAACATATGTTTTAGATCAGATAACTGAGCGTACATTTACATTTAAAAGTCAATTTGACTTGTCACAAGTTAGTTCACGTGGGTTGCTAGTATACTTAACAAACACTACTACCAGTAACGCTGTACAACTTGCATATGAACACGATTATACTCTTGATACAATAGAAGCAGCACTTACATTGAGTAATGATATTACTTTGTCGATTGGAGATACTATTAAAATTGTTGAGTATTCAAACACCAATGGCAGTTTTATTCCACCAACGCCAAGTAAACTAGGACTTTATCCAAAATATCAACCAGTTATTACATTGGACGACACTTATCAAACTGAGGTTTTAACAGGAACTGGTCCTTTTAAAATTTACGGAACTGCACAGGATCGTTATACACAAAACGGTGAAAGAGAAACTGGATGGTTTTATCCACTGTATACAACAAGCGCGGCTGCTGGAGATGGAAGCCACACACATAAGTTTGAAGGAAGCGACAGAGTTTGGCATATGTCCTCATCTGGCGCTACGCATGCTGGTATTGACAACAGCGACTATGATGAGTACACTAACTACACACCAGTTTTACTAGGACATGACGGAAGTCGTTGGGTAGTATATAAAGATATACGTGATTTAATTCTACTAGAATACGAAAAACGTGTGTATAATAATATTAAAACAAACTACGATGCAAAGACTTTTGACCTAGCTGATGTACAAAGTGGATACCACAGAAACACCGAGCTAGAATTAGCACAGGAAAATGCTATACTAGGTAGGCTGTTTACCAGCTGGGCGCACAAGAACGCACTTAGATATCTTGATAACGATGCATATGATGCTGAAAATAGTTTTACGTGGAACTATACTCTAGGCACTACTGCAGATAAAGGTTTTCGTATGCCAGGTTATTGGCGTGGAATATATCGTTGGTTATATGATACAGAAACTCCACACTTAACTCCCTGGGAAATGTTGGGCTTGCACGTAAAACCAAATTGGTGGGATTTACGTTATGGTAAAGCACCATATACCCGTGGTAACTATGTTCTCTGGGAAGATCTTGAAAAAGGTAAATTGTATGAAAGTGCAAGCAGAGATGCAGAGTTTACAACTGAAACTTTACGAGTACGTCCAAATCTAACTGATTATATTCCAGTAGACGATCAAGGCCAACTTCTTTCACCAGCTGAGTTTTTATCCGTAGATGTGTTTTCTAGCAATGCTGATATATCCTGGGCTATTGGAGACTCTGGGCCAGTAGAGAGTGCATGGAGACGGAGTAGTGAATGGCCGTTTGCCCAACAAGTTTTATCAGCACTTAGAAAGCCAGCAAAGTACTTTGCTTTACTTTGGGATACTAACTTAATTAAGTATGATGCAACTTATGATCAAATTTTACAAAAGAACAAGAGCTATAGACCTAAAATAAACGAATATAAAGTTAATGGTACTACTATTACCAATACTACTACAATTAACCGTGTAGAAGGTTATAACCAGTTTATTGAGAATTATTATAAGTTTAAAAATTTAGACATAGCTAACTTGCAAACAGAGATACAAAATTTATCTTTGCGTCTAGTATATCCAACGGCTGGATTTACAGACCTATCACAAAGTAAAATTATAATTGAAAGTACTACACCAACAAGCACGGGAAACAATATTTTTATACCTGACGAGAATGTTTCAGTTATTGTTAATAAGAGTACTCCACTGGAAAGGATTACTTATACAGGTATTAATATTATTAAACGAAAAACTGGTTATGAAATTACTGGCTTTGACGTTAATAATCCGTTCTTTAAGATTGTGCCAAGTGTAAAAACTACAAACAACAGAAAAATAACAGTTGGAGAAAGAACTGCAATCCTGTATGATGACGGTGAACGACATATTATTAATGTAGCATATGGCACCATTATTCCAACAATACAACAAACAGCAGACTTTTTAATAGCCTATCAAAGATATTTAAAAACAAAAGGTTTAAAGTTTGAAACTTTAAATAGTACCAGTGAGCCAAAAGATTATACCTTAGCTGTTAAAGAATACTTACTATGGACTCAGCAAGGATGGGCTGATAATTCAGTGCTAGGTATTAGTCCAGCAGGAAACGAACTCAGAGTTAATAGGTTAAACACTACAACTGATAATTTAAACAAGTTTGGCAATATTAAAAATCCAAGCGGTGTTGCAATACGACCAACAGATTATGATGTTAGCAGAATAGATAATGAAACTGTCATTACTACTGATCCAGTTAAAAATAGCATTTACGCAGCACAAATAGATCCTATTCAATATGAGCATTACTTGGTATTAGATAATACTACAATTTTTAACGATGTCATTTATCAACCAGAGCTTGGAAACAGACAAGCTCGTGTTAAGTTTGTTGGATTTAAAAGTAGTCCATGGAATGGTACATTACATGCTCCAGGGTTCTTAATTAGTAAAAATGAATATAATTTATGGATACAAAACACAGATTATAAGAAAGGCGACATAGTAAGTCATAATAAAAAACTTTATGTAGCCAAAGATAATCATGATGGAGAATCTAAATTTCACTACAATAACTGGTTGCCAATTGACAATATGAAGTCTGGCTTATTGCCAAACATAAGTCAAAAGGCGCAGAGATTTACTGAGTTCTACGATTTAAATACTAGTAACCTTGAAAGTACTACTGATTTAGCTGCAAAAGGACAAATTGGTTTTAGGCAAAGAGAATACTTGGATCAACTAGGATTAGATGACGTAAGTCAGGTTAAGTTCTATCAAGGGATGATCAGAAATAAAGGCACTAAAAATGTTATTGATAAGCTAGTGCATGCTGACCTTACTAACTTGGATCAAGAGATTAATGTATACGAAGAATGGGGTGTGCGTGTAGGTGCTTTTGGTAGCATAGACAGTAACCAGGTTATTGAACTAGTAGTTAATGAAGCAGAGGCGCAGAACAATCAGGTAGTAGTTGAGTTACTGGACAGTAACGATACTGCTGATGTTGATAGACTAAGTTATTACGAAAAAGATCTTTACAAAGTTCCAAATAATTTTAGTAAAAACATATTCCTTCCTAGAAGCTCAGACAATAAAAAAACTGATATTGTTGGTGCTGGATATCCAAGATTAGATGATGCAGACTTTACTGTTTTTAACTTAGAAGACAACTTAGAAATTCTAACTGATAGTGTTGATAAAATTGGTCGTGGAACAACAATCTGGACTGTTAAATCAAATTTTGACTGGGACATATATCGTGTAACAGAAGTAGTTGCTGAAATAATTAGTATTGAGCAAACTGGCACTGAAGCAATCACCTACACAACAAATACTGCACATGGAATTGTTAAAAATGATATTGTGGTTGTTAAATCAAGTAACGACGTTGCAGGCGGGTTACACAAAGTTATAAGCACTGGCGGTAGTACAACATTTACGGTTGGTATTGAAGACGGTATTGAAATAGATGCATCTGGCAACTTAGTTATACCGCTGTTTAAATTAGTAAGTGTTCGCTTTCCTGCTAAATCTAATATTGCAAACTTTACGCCAGCATACGGCTGGGAAAAGAATGAAATTACATGGGTAGATGCTACAGAAGATAGCCAGTGGGCGGCATATAGAAAAGACAATCCCTGGGACTTTAACAGCGTCAATTACAACATCGAATCATCAGGTAATGCTGCAAACGGCACTAGTCTAGCAATTAGCAACGATGCATTGGCTGTTTTTTCCGGAGCACCAGAACAGTCAACAGGTGCAGTGTATCCTTATCTCAGAGATGACTCAGGTGTGTTTAATCCAGATTCTACCCTGGCACCCAGTGATATTGGTTCTAGCATTGATGCTTTTGGATTTAGCGTTGCCGCCGGAAACGAATATATAGCAGTGGGTGCGCCAAGTACCGATAGCAGTAACGGCGCAGTGTTTGTTTATAAACGTAGTTCTAATGGATCGCATCTACTTCAACATACCATAAGACTTGCATCGCCAGGGTCTAGTGCTAAGTTTGGTTACAGTTTAACAATGAGTAAAAACGACAGGTACATGTATGCAAGTGCTACTGGTGAAAACAAAGTGCATGTGTACACTCTAGTAGAAGTTGCTACTGTCGACGAAGTAAGTCAAACTTTTACAGGAGACGGCAGTGATCAAACTTTTACTCTTACTACTACTCCAGCAAGCATTGATGCACTTTACATACAAGACGGAAATGGTAAAGAATACCTTCCTTATAAAGACTATACACTAGGTGGAAGTGTAATAACATTTACTACTGCGCCAGCTAACACTCTTAGTGTTGTTGTTAGACAGCGTAGTTATTATAAACACACAGCCAGCTTTACTGGTAGTGATTCAACGGCTGGAGATCAGTTTGGTTATAACATTGACACTGATACAGCAGGTGAAACAGTTATTGTTGGTGCACCGTTTAGTACTGTTGGAGCATTTCCTGAAGCTGGTGAAGTATACCTATTCCATCACATAGTAGAACGATTTACTGGTGACGGAGTTACTACTGCATTTACTACATCTAATACATTACCCAGTAACTTTTATATTGAAGTTGACGGCGTAAAGCAGGTTGCAGCCACTGGTAGCTTTAGTTCATTCGACAGTGATAGTAGTGAGAACCGTTATACAGTTTCTGGAAATACTATTACTTTTAGATATAGGCCAACTGATGGACAAGTTATCCGTGTATACACTGGTAATTTTGCAGAAATTCAGAGACTAGATCAAAGTCAAATAACTGGCCAAGCACTTGGAGATAACGAGCAGTTTGGAACATCAGTTGGACTAGATGCATACGGCACGATAGCTGTAGTTGGATCACCAGGAGAAGATGAAACTAATCCTAACACTGGTAGTGCATTTGTGTTTATTGATGAAGGATTACGTTTTGGCTCAGTTACGACTGCTAGCAGTAATGCAGCAACATTCCAGCAACAACTGGATAGTATATTTGTTGATGACTTTGAAGTTGTAATGAATTTTAACACTAGTGCAAGTCCAAGTGACTTTGCATCTTCGGTTAACAATAGCAGTAATTTAACATTGCATGATGCAAATCTAACTAGTACTGGTCAAGTAACAATTACTAGTATAAATCAAGTACCAAACCAAAAGCTAAAAGTGCGGCCTGGCACTGGAGATACATTCCGTGTACGAGCAGAAGTAGAACCTTTTAAGTTTAGTCAAAAAATTAACCATCCGTTGTTAGTTGAGAACGAAAATTTTGGTAGAGTAATAGCTTTTGATAAGCATATTCCTGTAAGCGGAGTAGCTAATCAACGTTGTGTTATTAGTAGTGATCGTGCTAGCACAATGCTTGATGTTGCATTTGACAGAGACACAGTAACTACATCACTAACATATAACGACGCTTTGACAACCTTTGATGCAGACAGTACTAAGTTTATTGATCGTGTTACACAAAGCGGAGCCGCATATGTTTACGACTTGCTAGACAGTACAGTAACCACAGGAACTGTACAAAGTATTAGTAATCCACCACTTTATGCTTACGGGCAACAGTTAAGAAATACCAAGATAAATGAATTAGATAAATTTGGTTCTAGTTTAGCAATAAATCGTGGTCGATTATTTGTTGGTAGTAGTGCAGACAATGAGTGGAAAACAAATGCTGGTAGCTTCTATTACTTTAATAATGCATTAAACAAAAGTTCTTGGGAAAAGTATAGAGAGCAAACAGCTAAAATTAACATTGATGTTATCAATCGTGTAGCTACATATGATAAGACCAATAGCGAGATTATTGACTTTGTTGACACTATAGACATATTTAAAAATAAGTTGCCTGGCAGAGTACAATCAGAGCTAGACTATATTTTTCCAATTGATCCTTCTACGTACAGTGTTACCACTATACCTAACGAAGTTACACATTCAGAAAATAATAACTGGGATAATGAGTATGTTGGTAGACTTTGGTGGGATTTAAGTACATGCCGTGTTATTGAGTACGAGCAAGGTGAATTAGACTACAGAGTTCAAAATTGGAACCGATTCTTTCCTGGAAGTTCAGTAGACATTTATGAATGGGTGCAGAGTCCTGTATTGCCAAGCGAACATGTACAGTTTGGTTTAGTAGGTACGCCTAAATATGAAAATGACGAGGCTTATTGTGTATCCTTACAATATAATCCTGCAACTAATAGTACTGTAACACGTTACTACTATTGGGTAACTGGACTTAACGTATACCCTGAAGATGATCGTAGACATCTTAGTACTGAAAGTGTTAGACAACTTATTGAAGATCCAGCAAGTGCAGGACTAAAATATCTTAGTGTTGTAGATAAGAATGCTTTTATAATGAATAATCTTAGTAGTACCTGGGCAGACAGAAATGTTGTTCTTAGTATTAACTATGATGTTGTTAAAAATGAAGGTATACTACACAGTGAATTTGAACTAGTTAGCGAAGGAGATCCTGACCAGGACATTCCAAGAGACATAAAGACTAAGTTAATAGACAGTCTTGCTGGAGCTGATAAAACCGGAGCTGTTGTGCCAGACGCATCATTAAGTCAAGGAGAACGCTACGGAATTGCTATTAGACCAAGACAAACATTATTTGTTAACAGACAGCAAGCATTAAAGAATTTTATTACTTACTGTAACAAGGTGTTCCTTACTACGCCTATTAGCAGACAATTTAGTCTTACTAATTTGTTCCTAACTGATCCAGAGCCAACTAAATCAAGCGGAGCCTGGGATCAAAAGGTTGCTGATATTACTACTAGAGATTTTCTTAATACATTAACATTTAGTGCTGGATATAAAGTACTTGTTGAGAGTGATAGTACTCTAGGCGGTGATTGGGCTATTTACTCACTGGTAGTAGAAACTGATAATACTCGTACTTGGTTTTTAGACAGAGTACAAGCATTTAATACTGCTAGGTTCTGGGAGTATACTACTTGGTATGCCGACGATTATGACAGCACCACAATTCCGCAATTTACTGTTGATACAGAGCCAGATTTAATTGCACTTACTACTGCGGTTACTGGTGATATTTCTAAAGTATTAAGCAACGATGATGGTAACTATAGTTTCTTTAAGTTGACAACCAGTGGCTGGGATGAGATTATTATTGAGAACGGAACTATTAAGATACTGGACACAATATATGACTTTGCTAATGTATCCAGTGGCAGTTACATTGGATTTGACAGTGGTGTGTTTGACTTTGAAAAATATGATCGTGTGCCGCAACAGGAAGTTAGAAATATTGCAAACGCAGTTTTTGATGAAATTTTTGTAGGCACACTTGCTAGCAATAAAAACGAACTGTTCTTTAGAATGATCGAGTATGCGTTGCAAGAGTTACATCTTAGTAATACAGACTGGGTATTTAAGACCAGCTTTATTAAAGTATTACACAAGATAAGAAACCTAGACCAGTATCCAACATACCAGTTAGATAATAGTACGTTTATTGAAGAGTTTATTAATGAAGTTAAGCCTTATCACACTAATATTAGAGAGTATGTAGCAAGTTACGACGGCGATGACCAGTTCCAAGGCGATATAACAGATTTTGATCAGCATAGCTTTTTTGATACAACAACAAATTATTTTAGAAAACCCAGCGGCGATTTTGGTGGTGACGAAATTACTCGCACACAGGGCCTTAACAAGTCGTGGAGTGAGAACTACACTTACTATCTAGACAGTATTGTTATTGTAACTGCTGGAACAGGATTTTTAGATAATCCAATAATCACAATTAGTGCGCCTGACTCAACTAGTGGAGTACAAGCAACTGCAACGGCTGTTACAAACGGAGACAGTATTGTAAAAGTTACGGTAACTACTAAGGGAAGCGGCTATACTAAAAATCCAACAATTACTGTAACAGGACAAGGTTCTGGCCTAGTACTAAATCCAAGAATTGCAAACGATACTAATCGTGAGTTTGATACTACAATTAAATTTGATAGAATTGCTTACAGTAGTACTGTTAAAGACTGGACTGCTAGTACAAGTTACGACTACCAAGATTTAATTGCACACTATAATGAAGTTACTGGTAAACAGGAAGTTTATGAAGTTACTGCAACTGGTGGATTTACAAGTGGAACTACATTTGGAGTAGAAAATAATACTGGCACTGAAATACTTGTTGCATACGCAGATGAAAATTTAACTAGTGCCGCAGATAGAATTGCAAGTTACTACGTGCCTGGAGTTGGCATGGTTGGAGACGACTTAAACTTACTACAGCCTGGAACAGATTATAATGGAAACAAAGTAAGTGGACTAGGTTTTGATAGGGAACCTGGATATGATAGCGCAGTATGGGACATTGTTGGTTTTGATAACTTTGAAGTAGATGCAGACGGACTTGCAGTTACTAGCGGTATAGACACTGTAATGAGCAGCACGTTTACTGACTTAGCACTTGGTACAGCACCAGAAGATATCAATATAGACGGTGGACTATTTGTAGATACACATTCGAGTCATGCACCAGAAGAAGTAGTTCCAGGAGTTGTTTTTGACAATCTAGACATGGAAGTGTATACTGATCCTAGTGATGACTTTTTAGGAGACGGGAATGGATTTAAATCTGTTACCAGAGTTTATACAGCAGACGGCACTAATAATAAGTTTAGTTATGCCAATTCGCAGCGTAAAGAGCTCGTTGACTACCTGGTAGTTTACCAAGGCGCTACAAGAATACACGACTTTACTACTGACTACGAATTTCGTACAATTAGCTTTACTACGCAGCCAAGTGCTGGAACGCAAATTTACATTTATGGATTTGGTACAACTGGTGAAAAACTAGTACATGAAGAAGTACTAATAGGTGATGCAAGTACTGCCCAGTACACACTTGGTGTTGATTATACACGTTACGTACAGAGCTTGGTATTACGTGATGGTGTTTCAGTAGACCACAGTGTTAGCAACCAAAATAATCGTGTTACAATAACTATTAATGATACTAATCCAGACGGAAGTGTAATACATGCATTTATTAGTAATCGGGCAGCAACAAAACCAGCGTTTACATACGGACAAACACAGACCATAACACTGGTTGGTGGTACATACATATATGACTTAGACCAAGCGTTTGATGATGACTTTGCTAATCCAATTTCAGGAAATATTATTGTTGAAAAAGGATCAGAAAGACTACGCCCAGCTAATAGTGAATATTATACATTAGACGGTAGTACTGTTGCTTACAATACTCCAAATACTGCTGGAGAAAATTCAGCAAATGTTGCTGTTGGTGATATCCAAGTTGTTAGGCTTGACAAGACAAACAACGTTAGTATAAACCTAAACTACATTCAAGACTTTACATTATCAACAGTATTGGATGAAACAAGCACATTAATTTGGCAAGTAACTATACTAGATGCTGGCAATGCTGGTGATACACTTATTGTTAGTACACGCAACTCTAACGAATACTTTATAGATGCTGGTAAGTTAAGACTTAACAGCGGATTTGCATTTAGCGGCGGTGATAAGTTACATGTTACATCCTTTAACAACCATGACACCTTAAGAACGCAAACAAAAGTTTACATTGGGCAGGGTAGTAACAAAAAGTACACTTTAGACAGAACACCTACAAATACTAACAATTTATGGATAACACTGGACGGTGTAAGACTACATGCTGGGCAAGGCTATACTATTAATATTACTGGAAAGATAGATTTAAGCACTCAAACTATTACAGCTAGCAGTGAAATTATCATAACACACTTTACTGAAAATATTACAGAACCTACTATTGGTTATAGAATGGTTAACGACATGCTTGGTACTTACGAGTACTTTAGATTGTGTAATGACGGCCAAACACAAATTTCAGCAGATGTTTTACCTACAGATACAAAGATTTATGTAGAAGATGCAACTAAGTTGCCACTGGTAAGCCCAACAGCAGACAAGCCTGGTGTACTTTATATTGGCAATGAACGTATTACATACTGGGAGATTAGTTTTGAAGGACATTATGTCACTAATTTACGCAGAGGAACTAATGGAACTAGATTTGCTCCTAGACTTCTTAAAGGCACACAGGTATATGATACAACTGAAAAGCAGAGGTTGCCAGCTACCGATACACATACTAAGACATGGTATACAGCAGGCACAAGCACATCAGCAGACGGCTTTGGGTTACAGAGCTCTTTAAGTACTAACGCTAAGTTCCTTAAAGAATGCGAAGCATCTTTGCCTAATTACATTGCAGAATTCCAGTCATCCAAGTACGTTGAAGACGAATATGCAGATGAAGGATACTTTGGAGAGCTGGATATTTAAAACCCCAGTTAATTATAGCAAATAAATATAGGTAAATACGTAGTGAGAATAAAATGGCAATAACATTAAGAAGCAGTAAAAGCGTACCTTTAACCCATACCGAAGTGGATGGTAACTTTACTGATCTGAACACTAGAACTAATACACTAGAGGAAAACTACGTTAGAACCATTAACGGAGTAGCAGCTACTAGCAATGCTACCACGCTTACTACAGCTAACATTACAGAAAATACAAATTTATATTACACTGATGCTAGATCAAGAGCAGCAATTAGTGTTACTGACAGCGGTGGCGATGGCGCACTAAGTTATAATAGTAGCACTGGCGTACTAACATTTACTGGTCCAAGTTCTGCAGAAGTTAGAGCGCAAGTCAGTGTAACTGATGCCGGTGGAGATGGTAGCCTAGCGTATAACAATTCAACTGGTGTGTTTACATATACTGGCCCTAGTGCCGCTGAAGTTAGAGCGCATATTACAGCCGGAGAAGGTATTGATATTGCTAGCGGTGTTGTTAGTGGTGAAGACGCTACTGCAAGTAATAAA
>TARA_R110002074_G_scaffold281413_1_pt1 | contig 26916 bp, 21 predicted proteins | sample TARA_R110002074 | Tara Oceans TARA_R110002074 (sample SAMEA4397215) | marine metagenome | biome: Polar Biome; feature: [MIX] marine epipelagic wind mixed layer (ENVO:01000061); material: water (ENVO:00002006), including particulate matter (ENVO:01000060) such as... | depth 10-100 m | reverse complement strand
AGGACACGAATCCAAAGCAGCCGATTTACTCTTCTTAGTAATCGTCTCTCTTCCTATTCGTACTAATTGTGATATTGTTGGCATACTATAATAATATATAAAAATTACCCCTACTTTAAGGGTCGGCAAATGTAGTGATATTTTGTAATAATTCAAACCCAGATCAATTTATTTTCATTTTTTTTAATCCGTCACACTAAAACCCTTAAATTAAGGAATGTATTAATTCATTTTATATACATATTTTCATTTCTGAAGTTTATTTTTTAGAAAACATCCCTATTTTACTCCTTTTTTATAAGATTATGAATTTGATAAAAATTAAGGCTGTTATATTATTTACCTATAAATACGCATGGTGTTTAATCTGTAACTCACAATTTTATAACAACTTCTTAAAGTTTTATTAAAATTCTCTTGCATTATTAACTCTTTATTATGAAGTTTGTCCCTAGCTAATTCAAATAAATTAAAAATGAGAACAAAACTAAATGGATTGTTAACGCTACTTTTAGCGTTAGTTGTGCATATTTCTTTTGCACAACAAAAATCGGTATCCGGTACGGTTACTGATCAAGAAGGGCTTCCTTTGCCCGGAGTTAACATTGTAGTCGAGGGTACAACAACAGGTACTCAAACCGATTTTGATGGTAACTATTCAATTTCAGCCGCTCAAGGCCAAACTTTATTGTTTACTTACATCGGGCAAAAAGCGGTTCGTCAAACTGTAGGTGCAGGCGATACGGTAAATGTTGCGATGGCAGAAGACGCTCAAGCCTTAGAAGAAGTGGTGGTTACCGCTCAGGGTATTAAGCGTGAAAAAAAGGCGTTAGGTTATGCAACTAGCTCTGTAGGCCAAGATGCTTTAGAGTCAAGAGCTGAAGGTGATGTTGCTCGTGTACTAGCAGGTAAAGCAGCTGGTGTTCAAATTACTGCCGGTGGTGGTATGTCTGGATCTGCGACAAGTGTTACTATTAGAGGTTTAAGTTCTTTCAGCGGAAGTAACCAGGCGTTATTTATTGTTGATGGTGTTCCTTTTAGTAATGACACAAATAGTGGAGGTGATTTCTTATCTGGTAATACAGGTTCTTCACGTTTCTTGGATATTGACCCAAACAACATTGCAAACATTGAAGTACTTAAAGGTTTGGCAGCGACTACACTTTATGGTACTTTAGGTAAAAACGGTGTAATCTTAGTTACTACTAAGGCTGCAGCTAATACTGGTGGTGTAAAGAAAAGTGAAATTTCTGTTAACACTTCATATTTCGTTAATGAATATGCGTCTTTACCTGATTACCAACAATCTTATGGTGGTGGTTTTGACCAAGCTTTCGGATGGTTTTTCAGTAACTGGGGACCAAGTTTCGATCGTGGAGGTACAGCAGGTTGGGGAGCTCAATCAGCTATTGATGACAATGGTACTTTAGAGCACCCTTATTCAACAACTGCAATTGCAGCAACTAGAAATGCTTTCCCAGAATTACAAGGTGCTAGATATGATTGGAAGCCTTACAGTTCTGTAAAAGATTTCTTTTCACCTGGTAATGTAACGAACACTTCGGTAAACTTTGCTGGTGGTTCACAAGATGGAAATACTACGTTTAATGCTAACTTAGGTCATTTAAATGATGTTGGTTTTACACCTGGTAACCAATTAAGACGTGTGAACTTTTCAGTAGGTGGACGTTCAAAATTAAGTAATAAGTTCACTATCGCAGGTAGCATGAACTATTCAAGAACTGATTATGACACTCCTCCTGTATCTGCAAGTAGAGGTAATGGTGGTATAAGTTCTAACTCAGTTTATGGAGCTGTTTTATTTACACCAATAAGTGTTGATTTAATGGGACTTCCTTATGAAAACCCTGTTACGGGTGGTAGTGTTTATTATAGAAATGGTAATGATATTATTAACCCAAGATGGGTTGGTGAGCACATTAAATTTAATCAATTAACAAACCGTTTTTACTTCAATACTTCATTGTCATATGAGATTAATGAAAATTTAGGTGCATCATTTAGAACAGGTCTTGATTTCTATAACGAAAGAAACACTCAGTTTTCTGATAAAGGTGGGGTTGAATTTGATAGTGATATCTTCGGTTTCTTAAATACTTATGATAACAATAATACTATTTGGGATCATACTGCATCTATTAATGGTAACTATGATTTATCAGATAAAATCGGTTTAACATTTAACGTTGGTGCAAATGCAAGATCAGATGAGTTTGACCTTTCTGGAGTTGCAAGTACTGGTCAAATCGTTTACGGTGTAAGAAGACACTTTAATTATGAAAACCAATCTCCTATACAATTTTCTAGAAAAAGAAACATTGTTGGTGTTTTTGGTGATGTAAGTATCGATTATGATAACTTCTTGTTTTTAAACATTAGTAGTCGTACGGATTGGGTTTCTAACCTTATTAAGGATAATAGAAGTTTAACATACCCAGGTGCTAGTTTATCTTTTCTGCCAACTGCAGCATTTAGCGGTCTTAAGTCTGAAGGAGGACTTAACTATCTTAAGTTAAGAGCTAGTTATGGTACTTCTGCTAACTTCCCGACTGATTATCCAACTGTAAGTGGTGTTAACCAAAACACTCAACAATCTGGTGGAGCTTTTGGTCCAATAACTCTTAACAGCATCAGTTCTTTTAAAGCAAATCCTGATTTAAAACCAGAATTATTAAGAGAATTTGAAGTAGGTTTTGAAAGTAAATTCATTAAAAATCGTGTTTCTCTTGATGTTACTTATTATGATAGAAGAACAGATGATTTAATTGTTACTGAGCCGTTATCACCTTCAACTGGTTTTCAATTTACTCAAAGTAACATTGGTCAAATTAGTAACAAAGGTTTTGAAGCAGATTTAGGAATTGATCTTTTCAAAAATCCTGATGGTTTCAACTGGAAATCTAGCGTGAATTTCTTCGCGAATAAGGAACTTGTTGAAGAACAAGAGCAAGACATTATCATTTATGCAGGTAGTACTGCTTTATTTGTTGGTGGTAATGCCGCTATTAAAGGAGAATCTTTAGGTAGTATAGTTGGTACAGCATTTCTAAGAAATGAAGCTGGTGATTTAATCACAAATGATGCTGGTAACTATGTTATTACTGAATCTAACTTAGACGGTGACGTTCCAATTATTGGTGACGCAGTGCCAGATTATACAATGAACTTCATTAACAGCTTATCTTATAAGAACTGGAGTGTTGGTTTCCAAATTAATCACATTAAAGGTGGTGATATCATGTCTAGTACCATAGCTACGTTATTAGGTAGAGGACTTATCACAGAAACTGAAAATCGTTTAAGTACTTATATAGTACCTGGGGTTAACCAATCTACAGGCTTGCCTAACGATGTTCAAATCAATAATTCAACTTACTATTTTAGTAACTTGCTATTCGGACCAGCGGAAGCTAAGATTTACGATGCCTCTGTTGTACGTTTACAAGAAGTTTCTTTAGGATATTCTTTACCGAAGAAGTTTTTAGAAAAAACACCTTTTGGAAGCTTGACATTTACAGTACAAGGTTTCAACCTTTGGTATAATGCATACAATACGCCAAAAGGAGCTAATTTTGATCCTAACGTTGCTGGTGTAGGTATTGGAAATGGTCGAGGATTTGATTTCTTGAACGGGCCTAGTACCAGAAGATATGGTATGAGTGTTAAGATGACATTTTAAAAATTGCTAAAAAACAAGAAATATATTATGAAAAAAATAATTAAATACATGCTAGTGGTAGTGATGGCAGGTAGTTTTCTGAACTCCTGTGATACCACTGATTTAAACCTGACAGAGAATCCCAATATTCTTACTTCAGGGGATGTGAACCTTTTGCTAAATTCTATGCAATTAGGTTATAGAAACAATGTTTCTACGTTTAATGGACTGGGAGGTCAATTAACAAGAATAGATTTTATGGGTGGTAGGGATTATTTTAATAATTTCCCAGGATCAACTATGAATGGTGTTTGGAGTACTACGTACAGTAATATTTTCGCCAATCTACAAGAAATGGAAAGAATTAATAACGAATCAGATATTAATTACGACTTTCATGTAGGTTTAGGTAAAATTATGCAAGCACATAGTTTGATTATATTGGTAGATTTAATTGGTAATGCAGCATATTCTGAAGCGCTAGATCCAATTCAATTTCCTGCGCCTAACTTAGATGAAGGTGCTTCAATCTATACCGTTGCTTTAGGTTTGTTAACTGAAGCAGAAGGATTATTAAGTAGTGGTCCTGCTGCACAAGGTGCAACTGATTTCTATTATGACGGTGATACAACTAAATGGTTGAAAGTTATCAATACTATACGTTTAAAAGTTCATAAACAAACCAGTAATGTATCTGCATTTAATGCAGTAATCGCTGGTGACAATTTCATTAGCAGTAATGAAGATGACCTTGAATTTAAGTATGGTACTAATCAGTTACAACCTGATACACGTCATCCTTCTTATGCGACAGATTATACACCAAGTGGTGCGAATAACTATAAGTCGAACTGGACCATGGAGACCATGCTTGAAAAAAATGATCCTAGAATTCGTTATTATTTCTACCGTCAGGTAGATGGTACACCAGGAGCACTTGATATTAATGGTGACGAAGTAGCACCAAATGAAGAAACATTAGCTTGTTCACTAGTTGTTCCTCCACAACATTATATTGATGGTGGTTATACGTACTGTAGTGTTGATAATGGATACTGGGGTCGTTCTCATGGAAATGATGAAGGTACACCTCCAGATGGTTTCACAAGAACTGCGTATGGAGTATATCCAGCTGGTGGTCGTTTCGACGATAACAGTTTTGGTGGTGTTGGACTTGGTCTTGGCGGCGCTGGCGCTGGTGTTGAACCAATGTTATTAGCATCTTACGTTGATTTTTGGAGAGCAGAAATGGCATCAAGTGACGCATTAAGAGGTACTTTTATGGAAGCTGGTATGACAAAGTCTATCGCAAAGGTTCAAACTTTTGGTTCATTAGATGCTAATGCTGATTCTTCTTTTGCGCCATCAGAAACAGAAGTTGCTGATTATATTTCTGGAATTGTTGCAGAATACAACGCAGCTACAGGAGATGATAAAGAAAATGTTTATGCTGAACAATACTGGATCGCACTTTATGGTGGTGCAGGTGAAGCATACAACTATTATAGAAAGACAGGTTTCCCAACCACTTTGTTACCTAATTGGGAACCAAGCCCAGGTGCATTCCCAAGGACATTCTTATTACCACAAAACGAGGTTATAACAAACCCTAACCTATCGCAAAGAACAACGCTAACTACTCAGGTATTTTGGGATACAAACCCTGCGAGTCCAGCATTTCCAGCAGCGAATTAATTAATTAAAAAACTTAAAATGATGAAAATAAATTATAAAGTTTTTACCGCTCTCGCTATAACTTCCCTGATGTTTACATCATGTGACGAAGGTGATGCAGTAGTAGATACAGTAACCGCAGACACTACACGTGGTGCAATCTTAAGAACGATAGCAGTTACTTCTGACGAATTACCTATCGGTGTTGACACTGGAGCATTTTCAGTAGATCTTGAGATACAGAGTGAAGAAAATGGTACTTTAGTAAGTGCATTAGATGTTTATGTAAGTTTCGTAGATGCAGACCCTAGCAACGGACCTGGTGATGTAGCCGAGTCTTTGTTAACATCTATACCTTCATCTGCTTTTGGTGCAGGTGACAGAGGTTTACCTACGTATAGCTTTTCTGCTTCACTTGGTGAATTATTAGGAGCTACTGGTATAGGCGCCTCTGAGATAGATGGTAGTGACCAGTTTAGAGTTCGTTTTGAACTAGTGTTAACTGATGGCAGAACTTTTTCTTTTGCTCAAAACTCAGGAACACTTACAGGTTCTTATTTCGCATCTCCTTTTCTTTATACTGCAACTGTAGTTTGCCCACCTAAAGCACCTACTGCAGGTGTTTGGACCATAAACATGGTTGACACTTACGGTGACGGATGGCAAACAACTACTGGTGGTGGTGGTGATGGTATTACCGTTACGTTAAATGATGGTACTGTATTAGAAGTTGGACTTTGCTCACCTTATGGTAGTGCCGCAGGAACATTTTTAGGAAGCGGAGATTGTACACCAAATGATGGATCAACTGGAACAGGAACAATAACTATACCTGTTGGTACAGAAACCGCCGATTGGTATTTCCCAGGAGATGCATATGGCGAAATCGACTTCGAAATCGTAACACCTAACGGAAATGTTGTTGGTGGTTACCAAGGAGTAGATGCTGGTGCAATTACTATTGATTTCTGTAAGGACTAATTACAATAAAAAAGTTTTAAACTTTTAATATTTTTAAAAGCCACCTCCTAAAGAGGTGGCTTTTTATTTTTTTAGGTCATTATAGTAATAAACAAAAAAAGGTTAAACCAGAAATACCATTAATTGTAGCTATCAAATAATTAATGCCTCTTACTCTAGATACTTAATATTAATTCTATAAATAATAATTTTTAAAATATAATGGATTAACAAATAACCTTGTAAATAAAACACCACACACCTATTATACATTAGCCCTGTTACATATTTATTCGTATTAATTTGTATTTTTGACAAAAGCTAAATCGTGAGTAATCAGTATTTTATTTCAATTAAAAATAGTTGCGTACTGCTATTGCTTACGCTATTTGTTTTTTCATGTTCTAGAAGAGAAAACTTAGACATTTTTATCGAGGACCCTATTCAAATTGATACTACCAAGCTAATAGAAGAAGAAAACACTTTTACTCCTATCGGAACCGTAGAAATTTTGAATAACACCAAAATTGACGACAACTACATTCTTGTAAATGACGCTGGTGCAAATCGGGTGTTTTTAATGAATAAAGAAGCTAAACTTCTTTACGAATGGTCTTTTACAAATAATATTGGTAATGACGTGTATTTGCTCCCTAATGGAAACCTTCTTGCTTCATTAGAAGCAGATAATCCTATAATACCCTTAGGAGGAAAAGGCGGGAAAATTCAATTTATTGAACCTGACAACACCCCTACATGGCAATTTGATTATTCTTCTATTGATGGCGAAACACATCATGATGTCGAAATATTGCCTAATGGAAATGTCATTGCTATGGTATGGCAAAAAATAGATTCAACTGCAGCTATTACAGAAGGGTATATGGTAAATGAAAAAATTTATCCAGAGTCTATTATTGAGATAGACCCCAAGACCAGCTCTATTGTATGGGAATGGAATTCAATGGACCATATAATACAAGACAATGATGAAACCAAGAATAATTTTGGCGTTGTATCAGAAAACCCCAATCTAATTGATATTAACTATATTGTAAAAGATACTTCATTACCTGATGTTGAAGGTGATATTATGCATGCCAATGCCATTGCATACGATGAAGATAACGACGCTATATTTTTAAGCGTAAATTCTTTTTCTGAAGTTTGGGTAATCGATCATAGTACCACAACCGAAGAAGCTTCTAGCCATTTAGGAGGTAATTACAATAAGGGGGGAGATTTGATTTATAGATTTGGTAATCCTGAAACCTACGAGAACACTTCTGGCACACGATTATTCCACAATAATCACTATCCAAATCTTTTAAAGGGAGAAAATAAAGGGAAACTATTAATATTCTCAAATGGGAATGACATAGAACAGTCAACAGTTTACGAATTAGAATTACCAACTACGTATGGTTTACCACAAAATTCTAATAATGAACCTACTATTGTTTGGAGTTTTACAGATCCCAATCTTTATTCAGGAAAAGTTTCGGGCGCAGTACTTTTAGAAAATGGAAATATTCTGATAACAGAAGGTGATTTTGGTTTTTGGGAAGTTACCCGCGACAAAGAAGTAGTATGGAAATTTAGCGCACCTGGCTTTTATTGGAGAGGTTACAATTACCTAAAAAATTCTCCAGAAATAGAAATATTGGGTTTATAGATTATCTTATTTGAATACGACAATTAATTAAATACCCAAAATGATTTCCTCTGCTAAATTATTTTAAGTTAATAAAATGAAGAATATTATTTATATCATTCTCCTACTTTTTGTTTCGTGTACTACGAAAAAGGAACCAGGGTTACATAAAGAAGAAAATGTCACTGATTTAAAGCCACTACCAGTATTTGAAAAAGTACCAAGTAGTACTAGTCATTTAGAATTTACCAACTCAATAAAAGAAAATGTCGCAACACTAGACAATCTATTTAGTTTTGACTATTTCTATAATGGAGCAGGGGTTGGGGTTGAAGACCTAAACAACGATGGTTTATTAGACATATTTTTTTGCGGCAACCAAGTACCCAATAAATTATATTTGAATAACGGCGATTTACAATTTACTGATATATCAGAATCATCAGGAATTAATATCGGTAAGAATTGGTCTAACGGTATAACATTTGTTGATATAAATAATGATGGCTACAAAGATATTTATGTATCACAAGGAGGGCCAAAAGATAGAAACCATCGTAAAAATCTGCTTTATATAAACAACAAAGATTTAACATTTACTGAAAAGGCAGAAGAATACGGATTAGCAGATATGGGCATTTCAACGCAATCAGCATTTTTCGATTACGATAACGATGGCGATTTAGATTGCGTTGTAATGAATGAAAATGAAATTTATGGCGTAGATCCTATAAATTTTTACAAAATAGTGGCTAACAACAAGGATGTCAAATATTTCAACAGCTCACATATTTACAATAATGATAACGGAAAATTTGTTGACGCAACCCTATCTTCTGGAGTTCAAAATCCAATTTATGGCCTAGGGTTGTGTATAAGTGATATTAATAAAGATGGGTGGCTAGATATTTACTTTACCAGCGACTATTATATACCTGATGCTTTATACATTAACCAAAAGGATGGTACATTTTCAGAAGAAATTAAAAATTATACCCAACAAATATCTTACTACGGAATGGGTATTGATATTGCTGACATCAATTCAGATTCTAAGGAGGATATTTTTACTTTAGACATGTCTTCAAGTGATCACGTAAGAGCTAAAACCTTAATGGCATCAATGAATACAAAGAGATTTGACTATCTGATAAACACTGCAGGTTTTCATTATCAATATATGTTCAACTCCTTACAGCTAAATCTTGGAAATAATAAATATAATAACATTGCCCAACTTACCGAAACAGCAAATACAGATTGGAGTTGGTCTGTTCTAATGTCAGATTTCGACAATGATGAGGATAATGATATTTATATAAGTAACGGCTATAGAAAATATGCACTTGACAATGACCTTCAAAACAAAGTATTTGCTACCCAACAAAAATTTGGTCGCAATGTACCTTTAGAATTGAAGCAAGAACTTTATGAAACTATGCCAACTGAAAAACTTCAGAATGTATTATTTGAAAATGAAGGCAAGCTTGACTTTAATGAAAAGGCAAATATTTGGGGATTAGGAGATTTTTCATACAGTAATGGTGTAGCGCAAGGCGATTTAGACAATGATGGTGACTTGGACCTCATAGTTAATAATATGGATGAAAACGCCTTTCTTTATAAAAATTTGACTTCAGATAATAATAAGGGGAATTATCTAAACATCAAAACAATTGGTACTACTTCAGAGCCTTATTGTAATGTTGAAATTAAATATGCCGGAAAATCTCAGTTCGCCGAACAAAAAAGAGTACGAGGGTATATGTCATCACAAGAAAATGAACTTCATTTTGGACTTGGAGAACATATGAAAGTAGATACTGTGTCGATTACTTGGCTAAATGGAAAAACAGAACAGCTATTTAATGTGAAAACAAATACGACGGTAGAGTTTAACATTAAAAATGCCATAAGCACCGTAAATAAGAGTAAAACAATTGTCCCGATTTTCGAATCAATTAACCCTAATTCGATAGGTTTAGATTACACACATAAAGAAAATAATTTTAACGATTTTAGTTCAGAAATTTTACTCCCATATAAGCAATCTGCTTTTGGCCCTTTTATATCAAAGGGCGATTTGAATGGTGATGGGCTCGTTGATTTATTCATTGGAGGAAGTTCAAATCAACCAGCATATCTATATTTTCAAACATTAAATGGGTACCAGAAAGAAATTCCAAAAGTATTCGAGATCGACAAATCTTTTGAAGATATGGAATCAATTATTTTTGATTTTGATAATGACAATGATCTCGACATTTATGTTGTGAGTGGCGGTAACGAGTATTCTGAGAATTCATCATTTTATCAAGATCGAATTTATTTAAATAATGGTAAAGGAAAATTCACCAAATCTAAAGACGCTGCGTTAGTTTCATTTGCTAAAAATGGTAAATCAGTAGATGTGATAGATTTTGATAAAGATGGTGACTTAGATATTCTGGTTGGTAATAGGTCTATACCTAATAAATATCCTCAACACAGTTCTTCCGTTCTTTACGAAAATGTAGATGGAACCTTAGTAGATATTACTTCCGAACATGCGCCCGACCTAAGTGATTTTGGTATTATAAATAGCATACTTGCCACTGATTATGACAACGATGGCTGGGAAGATATTATTGCTGTTGGCGAATGGACCGGCATAGGATTCTTTAAAAACAATAAAGGCTCTTTTGAACTTGATAAAAGAAGTTTATTGAATGAAAAAGGTTGGTGGTTTTCTGTTAATGAGACCGATATTAATAATGATGGGTTAAAGGATTATATAGTTGGTAATGTTGGTCTAAACATTAAATTTAAGGCTAGTGCAGAGAAACCTTTTAAAATCTACTCCAACGATTTTGACAATAACGGCACCAACGATATTGTTTTAAGTAAAGAATATAAGGGAAATTATGTGCCTGTTAGAGGAAGAGAATGTTCATCTCAACAAATGCCATTTATTAAAGAGAAATTTGGAAGTTACTCTTCTTTTGCTAATGCCACAATGAACGATATATATGGTGAAAATTTAGAGAAATCCTATAAGAAAGAAGTAACAGATTTTAAATCTATTCTATTAATAAATTTAGGCGATGGTAATTTTAATATTAGTAGTTTACCTATAGAGGCTCAACAATTCCCCATAATGAACACCACTTTTTATGACATAAACAAAGATGGTTTTGAAGATTGTATAGTTATAGGCAACATATATGGAACTGAAGTAGAAACCCCCAGATTAGATGCCGTATCTGGCTTAGTATTGTTGTCAAATCATAAAAATGGCTATACGGCGATAGATTATGATAAAGCTGGATTATATCTATCTGATGAAACTAAAGATTTGATAATTACAAATTTCAAAAACGAGCCACTCTTAATTTGCACAAATAACAATACTTCTTTACAGACGTTTAATTTCACATCAAATTAACTTTCGATAAGAGGTGTATTAATTTAAATTTAGTAAGTTTATCCCAAAATTTTATTTTATGAGAAAGAATATTTATGTGCTTCTAATATTTTGCACAACTTTATCAGGTTATGCTCAATATGCAGGACAAGCATCCTCTAATATGTCTGCCGGTGGCGGTAACGGTGCTACGGGACAAATTTATGATTTAATGGGTCCTATCAGTGAACGCAGTAAAAAGAATGCGGATATGTATTCAGAGTTTCAAGGGTCTCCATATTTATCTAATACATTTTTACCAACAACAATGTTTTACGGTGATGAAAACATGGGTAATATCTTTTACAGATATAATGCATTAAATGAAGAGATTGAAATTAAAAAATCTAATTCAGAAGAAGCACAGATTCAAAGTTTATCTAGAGATAAAAAAATAAATATTATTTCTGATGGTAAGAAAATGAGCTTTAAAACTTTTACAACTTCTAAAAACAGTACCGTTAACGGATATTTAACCGCGATGATTGACGGTAAAAAATATGATTTATATAAAAGAAGTTACGTAAAATATACCGAAGGGAAAGCAGCTGCGAATTCTTTTGTAAAAGCTGTACCAAGTAGATTTTCACAATTTACAGAATACTATTTTCAAAAAGATGGTGTTGATAGAATGGATGAGATTAAATTAAAAAACAGTCAATTACTTAAATTGATAGACGCTTCGAAAAAAGCTGACCTAAAACAGTTTTTAAAAGATAATGATCTAAATATTAAAAACGAGCAAGACTTAGTTCAGGTTTTCGGTTATTTAAATAATTAGATTTTTTAGCATTTAATAGTAAAACAGCTCAACAATAGTTGAGCTGTTTTTATTTACCTTTGCCCCATGCAAAAAACCACTCAAATTTATGGCTTAAGAGCCATTATAGAAGCTGTTAATTCAAATGAAGAGATAGATAAAGTATTTCTACAAAAAGGTCTTAAAGGAGACCTTATGAAAGAATTAGAAGGTTTATTGCGTAGAAATGAAATCAACATGGTGTATGTACCCGTTGAAAAACTAAACCGCTTAACAAAAAGCAACCACCAAGGTGCTGTTGCTAACATCTCTCCTATTTCTTTTCATACCATAGAAGAACTTGTTGAAAAGGCTAACGAAAAAGAGGGTCCTGCCCTATTCTTACTTCTAGACCAGTTATCTGATGTTCGTAATTTCGGTGCAATTATAAGAACAGCAGAATGCACAGGTGTTGACGGTATTATTGTACAAAAGAAAGGTGCCGCGCCTGTAACCGCTGATACCATAAAAACATCGGCTGGCGCTGCATATAAAGTGCCCATTGCAAAGGTTGACCATTTAAAAGATGCCGTTTTCTATCTACAAGCTTCAGGAATTAAAATAGTTTCAGCAACCGAAAAAACAAATGACTCGGTTTACGACATATCGTTCAAAGAATCGATTGCTATAGTTATGGGTGCTGAAGATCGTGGTATTACGCCTTCTATTTTAAAAGCTTCTGATTATCGCGCTAAACTACCTTTACTTGGTGAAATTGAATCGTTAAACGTATCAGTAGCTTGTGCCGTATTTTTATATGAGGCTGTTCGTCAACGAATGTAATAGACTATTCTTTCTCATTTTTTTGTTTACTAGCTTTATAGATGTAATTCACTTTTAAATTATCCTCTTCAGAGGATTCTTCTATTGTGGGCAGTTCCCTAAAATTTCCTTTCTCATCAAAATGTTTTAAGAACAAATCTTCCTCTTCATTAAAATCTTCTTTCTCCCATTCAAACTTTTTAGGTTTTGGAATACTTGCCTTAATTACACTTGCTAGCAATAAACCCGTAAGAAAACCGGCTAAATGTCCTTCCCAAGAAATACCTTCTTTAACAGGAAAGATGTACCAAAGTAAACTACCATAAATAAAAACTACAATTAAGGAAAGTGCTATAAGTCTATAATAAGAACTAAAAATACCCTTGAAAAATATAAAACTAGCAAGCACATAAATAAGTCCACTTGCACCGATATGATATGATGTGCGGCCAATCAACCATGTTAGAAAACCTGATATTAGAATTCCATAAAGTACTATTTTCCAAGCCACATCCTTATAAAAATACCATAATGCAGTAAGTAGCACCCCTAGTGGAATGGTATTATTATATAAATGTTCTAATGACCCATGTATAAAAGGACTAAAAATAACCCCTTGAAGACCAGAGAGCGTTCTTGGCATCACACCCATTTCATTGAAATTTACTCCCATAGCTAATTCTAGCCAATACACCGCCCAAATAATAATCATAGCCAATAGCGGAATCGCCAAGACTTTATTTGAAAATTTATAATGTCCCATTTCTGACATGAGCTTTCTTTTGAATTGAATTTACAATTATGTAGCCAAATTATCGAAATTGGTCAAATTGTCACACGATGTTTTGTAAAGTTATCGATTGACTAACTTAGAATTATCTTCTCTTTTAAGATTATCATACTTTTGTAATATGAATGAACCTTTAGCCGAACGTGTACGCCCTAAAACACTAGACGAATATATTAGTCAACACCATTTAGTAGGTGAAAAGGGGTCCTTAACACATCAAATTAAAAAAGGAATAATTCCTTCACTCATACTATGGGGACCTCCTGGAACTGGTAAAACTACGTTGGCCAATATTATAGCAGAAGAGAGCAAACGTCCATTTTATGTTCTTAGCGCCATTAATAGCGGAGTTAAAGATATTCGTGAAGTAATTGATAAGGCGAAGCAGGCTGGTGGCTTATTCACCTCTAAAAATCCTATTCTATTTATTGATGAGATACACCGGTTCAGTAAATCTCAACAAGACTCTTTATTAGCCGCAGTAGAAAAAGGTTGGGTAACTTTAATTGGTGCAACTACCGAAAACCCAAGTTTTGAAGTTATACCTGCATTGTTATCTCGTTGCCAGGTTTATGTTTTAAATCCTTTTGGGAAAAAAGATTTAGAAAATCTAATTACTAGGGCAATGGATAAAGACCGATTGCTCCAAACCAAAAATATTAAGCTTAAAGAAACAGAAGCCCTACTTCGTTTATCAGGTGGTGATGGTAGAAAATTGCTAAATATTTTTGAACTGGTCGTTAATTCTGAAGACAATGACAATGTTATTATCACCAATGAATTAGTGCTTTCTAAAGTTCAAAAAAACACAGTGCTATATGACAAAACTGGTGAACAGCATTATGATATTATATCTGCCTTTATAAAATCTATAAGAGGTAGTGATCCCAATGGCGCCGTATATTGGTTAGCGAGAATGATTGAAGGCGGAGAAGATGTAAAATTTATTGCACGTAGAATGCTAATATCGGCTTCTGAGGATATAGGTTTAGCAAATCCTACGGCATTGGTGATGGCAAACACCACTTTTCAAGCTGTGACAACTATCGGTTACCCCGAAGCACGTATAGTGCTTAGCCAGTGTGCTATTTATTTGGCAACTTCCGCCAAGAGTAATGCAAGTTATATGGCTATAGCTAAGGCACAACAAGCGGTAAAACAATCAGGTAATTTACCTGTACCATTACCTTTACGAAATGCCCCAACTAAATTAATGAAAGACTTAGGCTACGGACAAGAGTATAAATATGCCCACGATTTTCAAAACAACTTTGTAGATGCCGAGTTTCTACCCGATGAACTTTCGGGCACTTCTTTTTATAAACCAGGAAGTAATGCACGTGAAAAAGCATTAAGCGATTTCTTAAAAAATAGATGGAAAGAGAAGTATGATTTTTAGAATTTTATATTCAATTCTTCTTGAACTAATTTTTCATTCTCATAATACTCAAAAATCCAGTTTCCCTCTTTTTGATATACTATTCCGTTTTTAGTATCGGTTTTGCCCATAAATATAGTATCAGATGAGCTCTTTAGTAAATACATTCTTACTTTAGGTGTACTATCAACCAATTGAAAGCCAATGTTGGTTGCTTGGGCATACCAAATATCGTCAACGTTTAGCTTTTTTAATTCTACTTTCTTAAAAGTTGTTGTCTCCTTTTCAACTTTTTTAATATTTGAATCCACGGGTGAATTATCTTTGTAGTATTGAGTTGACTCTGTAGCTTCTTCTGAAACAATTTTTGAATCAACACCATTTTCTTCCACTTTTACCGACTCCTTACTACTCATTTCATCAGCTTTATCTTCATCAAGTTTTTTAACATCATTTCTAAAACTAACCGTAACAGCTTCATTCTTCTCACTCTTTCCATTATATGCATAGTCAGTATCATTAAAAGAACGCATAGCCTCTCTTATTGCCTCCGTATACGCCGCCTTAAATTGTTTTTCTTTACTAGTGCCTTCCATGGAAGTAAAAACGATATTATTATTACAGTCCTTTAATACTATGCTTGTCTTTGTAGTAAACAAATTGCCAGCATCTTGTAAATTTGTCATTAAACCTAAACACCTATTTGAATTTAAATCGTTAGGCAAAGCATCGTCATAAACGACATTGAACCCTTTTCCAGTAAAAAGATATTTTATTAATGTACTCGTCTGAAACTCATTCGTTTCTTTAAATGAATCGAACTTTTTAGGAACGATAATATATTTATAATCATTTAAATTGGTTTGAGCATATGCTGAATAACCAATACAAACAAATAGTAATGCGATAATAGTTTTCAAAACTTCTATAATTTTAAATTCGAGGTAATATATGAAAAAAGCGTGCCAAAAAAATATAATTGGGTGAAGAAGGTAGCCTACTTATTGCGTCCCCATGATATAATATTCATACCTAGCTGAAATGAAGCATAGTTCGTTGCGGCAATATTCTTATAAGAAAGCAAATTATCTGCCATTACGTAAAAGTTTACAGGCCCTGCTTGTAAGCTCATACCTAGTCCCACATTCGTGTAACTGAACTTATCTACCGTATACGTTCCTTTTAGCGCTAAAAAATCACCCAACCTACGCGTATAAAAACCGGTAAGAGCAATTTGCGGACCTCTAGGCCTATTAATCATATATAACTGACCACCGATTGAATTTCTATATCTAGTTCGAAGTTCACCACCACCAGAAGACCCAGCAGTACAATCACAATCTAATTGCCCACCTTCATTATCGACAGGCTCTCCAAAATCATTTCGAATAGATGCATATAGCTTTGTTGGCCTAAATGTGACATAACTACTAGTCTTAGTTTCAAAAGGAATTAAAACTTCAACTTCATCTACTAAATCTTGCCAAAAATCTCTATTTAAACTTCCAAAATTTTCTAAAATATCAATCTCTATACCTTCAACGGTTGCTTTTCCGTTTAGGCTATAACTTTTAGCATCGTTACTATGATATATAAAACCCAAATCTAGAACACTACCCGTAATTGTTGTTCTTTCGCTTAAATGGTATGTGAAACCCACATCAACTCCCAAACCTAAATCACCACCAAAAAAAGCTCTTTTCGCAAATTGGGATGCAGTTGAATTTGAACTTCCGGCATCGCCTAAAGCTTGAAATCCAGAAGTACGCAACATTAAATCAGCATCTAATGTTGTTGCTATCCGATTATTTTGTCCTAAAGTATTCACCAAATAACCTTTATTCGACGTAGAGTTATAATCTACAATACCAGAATAAATTTTTCCTCTTGCACCTACCGTTAAATTTCTATCTACCTTTTTATTAATTCCAAAATGAAACACATTTACCATCGAACCTCTTGACTTCAAATCACCTAAATCAAATTCTCTATTTAGTTGGTCTGCATTTCCATCAAAGATTAAATAGGCATAATCTTGAGGCCAAAAAGTGATATTGTCCATTTCTAAATAACCTCCGAAAGAATAAAATACACTAGGGTCATTACTTCTAAATCCGCCATTAAAATATTCTAATTGCACGGTAGAACTAAATTCATCGTTTGGTTTTAAAACATTTAATGCTCTCTCTCTAACTTTTACATTAATATCTATGCCGTCATTAGCAAAAATATCATTTATAGAAATTCCATTTGAACCCACATAACCAGAAACACCAGATAATAGTGGCACACCAACGTACCATTTAAAATCTGTTTCCATTCCAGGGTTTAATAAAAGGGGTTGAGGAATCTCATTAAAATCATAGAGTATTTGTTTATTTTGGGCAGAAATACCCATAGTAAGCATTAAACTACCTAGTAATAAGTAATTGCTTAATCTCATTTCAATTCTAATGTGAATTTAGCGCTAGAACGAAGTACTATGGCAGGATTTTCAAGAGTTGAAGTGCTACTACCATCTCCTAAATTAGTGGCAGTCAATCTTATTTTCGAAGTATTTTTAATAATATCAAGACTTTTACCAGTAGGGCCATAAGAAACATCTCTTATTAAAGTAGACGTTGGCGCTGGATCCATTCTGAACTCTTCTGAATCTAAAATATTTTCGTTTTCATCAAGAAATTCAAGCCTTATTTCAATTGGTTTACTTGTCGTATTTTCAAGCTCATAACTAATAACACCCGACAGTACCCTTTCTGCAAAAAAAGGTTCTTCAAAAGCATCAAAATTAAAATCTTGAGTAAAAAAACTGAGCCCCGAAACTCTATTTATAAGGCTTTCTTGAGCCTTTACGTAGAAAATACTAGTCTCATAAGTAGGCGTTATCACTAAATCGTCTAGTTGGTCAAAATCTTGCTTTTCAGAACAAGACAATGCCATTAGGAGGCCAAAAACCACAGTTACTAAAATACGAAAGACTTTCATTTCTAATTAATAGATTACATATTACAAGGCTGAACCCTGTACTAGTACTAACTCTATAAATAGGATTTTATTTCTTGTAAATCGTAAATAATGGGCGCTTCATTATGACTTTCTTCTCTATGGGCGTTAAAATGAATTGTATGAAGACCTACTGCTTTTGCGCCAAGAATATCTGCTTCTAAACTATCACCTATCATTAAAGAAGTGTGAGGTTTGGCATCAGCCCTGTTCAAAGCAAGATTAAATATTATAGGGTTAGGTTTTTTAACCCCTGCCATTTCAGAATTAATTACGTGATTGAAATAACTATAAATACCTGAATTTCTTAGTTTTTTATCCTGTATTTCTTGAAACCCATTGGTAATAATATGCAGTTTGTAATTTGGCTGTAAATAGTCTAGAACCTCAATAGTATTAGGGAATAGATTATTAAATGAAGAAAGATTATTAATATATTCTTCGGATAAAATATCGATTAGTTGGTCTGAAATAGGATAGCCTATAGCATCAAAAACCGACTTCAACCTTTGATATCGTAATTCTGATTTGGTTATTTTTTCCTCACGATACATTTTCCAAAATTTCAGATTCGCAGGCACATATACTTCTAAAAAATCTTCAATCTCTAAATTTATTTGTTGCTCAATAAAAATCTTTTGAAAAGTGAATGCAGAATTTTTATCAAAATCCCAAAGTGTATGATCCAAATCAAAAAAAATATCGGTAATCTTGTTTTTAAACATGTTGTTCTTTTACTATTTCAGCATACAATGACATCCAATCTCTATCGTCCTTATTTCCTAAAAGTTCATTTGAGAACATTACAATGGTAGTACCATTTACTCTTCTAACCTCATCTGTTATTTTTTTTACTTGTTGTAAGATGACCTCGTCCTTTTTAATTCTAGACAAGGCATAATCATGAATAGCAAAAGGGTGTACTTTAATTGGTTGCTTTACTTCTAGGGGAATATCATAAAACTGAAACTCGGTACACGTACCTGCCCTAAACCCCAATTCATAGGTGTACCCCATGGTATAGTCATCAGTAAATTCTGCGGTAATTAAATTACGGTAGGTTTCGGGCACATCTACCCTATTATAGCGCATTTTAGAACTATTGACAGGTCTATTGATAACCTCTTCTAAATTGGCCTTTTCTTTTTTTAATAATTCAAGATCTGTGAAAGAACTGTACGAAGCCGCCAAAGATACAGGGGCATAATCGGCAACATATTTTATTAACGACTTAAACTTCATGCTATTGGTAGAAACGTTCTTATCGTATTTCGAGTAATCAGCAAACTGAAAAAAGAAATTGCACTTTACCTTGTATTTTTTATGTAAAGCTATTAACTCTTCATAATTGTCAAAAGGATCTTTCATCCGATTTAGACCAACCGAAATTCTATCAATAACTCGCTTCAATTTAAAGGTACCAAAGTCCATTATCAAGCCAGCTAAGCCGCGCACTATTCCTCTATTGGCATAACAATGCGAGGTGGCAACATCTAAGACAGAAACAAAATCATAGCCTTTAATTTTATATTCAAAATCTTCGAAACGCTCTTTTAATGCCTCTAATAATTTATAGGCCCATATATCGACAACAGGTTTCTGAAGAAAGCCATTTTGATAAGCGATACTATCTTTTGGCGAAAATCTACTATGAATATCTTTTACATGAGGTAAATACTCCTCGTATCTAGAAATTAGAAAAAAACTTGCTGCAAAAACATCAAAGGGAAGATTACTACGCTCACCTGTTGGAAAAAAACAAGGTGTACCCTCCCAATCTGCAATAGTTAATTGAATATCATTAATACCCTGTTCAAATAACATCTCATTACTTCGTATAAAAAACTCATTCTGTAAAGGCTGTTTGGTGTATGTTATTTTCGGGCCAGTATGTTTTATAAATTCCTCAACTTTTGTTGTAAAATCTAACTCAACACCCAATATATTAACGAAAATATGCCTCATGATATAGGTAAGGCGCGGTGTTATCTTATGCGTATAAATTAGTAGCATTTATAGAATTTTTTCATCGGCAAAGCTATAATAACTTTTCTGAGTAATAATCAAATGATCTAATACCTTAACATCTAAAGTTTCACTAGCTGTTTTTATCTTCTGGGTTATCTGTTTATCGGAAGCACTTGGGCGTAGGGTACCCGAAGGATGGTTATGTGCTAAAATAATAGCAACTGCCCCAAGTTCTAAAGTTTGTTTCATTACTAAACGAACATCAACCAAGGTGCCAGTAATACCACCTTTACTTAATTGAGCCTTGTGTAGTACTTTATTGGAATTATTTAAAAAGAGAATCCAAAATTCTTCATGTTCCAAATCGCCAAGTATCGGCTGTAAAAGATGATATACATCTTGACTACTACCTATTTTATCAATTTTAGTGGCGTCTTCTCCCCTTCTTCTTCTTCCTACTTCTAATGCTGCAGCTATACTTACCGCTTTTGCCTCACCAATTCCCTTAAAGGTCATTAGCTGTTTAATTGAAAGTCTCCCTAGCTCATTCAGATTATTATCTACGGATGCCAAAATACGTTTAGAGAGCTCTACAGCACTTTCGGCCCTACTACCTGAGCCTATTAAAATTGCAATTAATTCTGCATCAGATAAAACCGAACGACCTTTCTGAACTAATTTCTCCCTTGGTTTGTCATCATCTGACCAATTTTTTATAGAGAACGATGTTGGTTTATCCTGCATTGGTTAAAGATACAGAACAAATAATTTTGTAGTAAATTTAAGCGTCAATTAAAAAGCTCATATGAAATCATTACTAACCGAAGACGGGTATCAAGAAATAAAAGGAAGAATTGAACAACTTACCGAAAACGCAGAAAAGGGTTGGGGTAAAATGTCTGTCGGTCAAATGTGTTGGCATTGTCAATACCCGCTAAAATTAGCCATAACCAATAAACCAAATACCTCAAATGGGAATTGGTTTATAAAAACTTTTTTTAAGAAATCGCTATATAATGATAAGCCTTGGCGTAAGAACTTGCCAACAGCGCCGCAATTAAAAACGAAAGAAAATAAGGATTTCACTTCTGAGCATGAGATTTTAAAATCTCTAGTAAACGAATTTTATGCTGTTCGAGACAGGAAAGAATGGTACCCACACCCTGCTTTTGGTGCATTTACCAAAGAACAATGGGGCCAAATGCAGTATAAACATTTAAACCACCATTTAACACAATTTGGGGTTTAGAATTGGTTGTTCTAAAAAGCAAATACTTACTTTTCATCAGCCATTAAATTCTGTAGCTTATCTAAATTGAATCCACCATAATTACCCGAACTCATTAACAACAATGTGGAGTTTTTATACTGCTGATTTTCTAAAAATTCATGAAACGATTTTGCATCGGTAAAAATCTTTAAATCTTTTCTTTGAAAGGCTTCCGATATTTGTTCTGGTGTAACTGCCTCTAATTTTTTAATAGCTACCGATTCTGGTAGAAAGAAAATAACCGCTTCATCGGCAGCGTCTAAAGCCCCTTTATATTCCTTTAAAAATTGAGGATTAAAACTGCTGTAGGTATGCAGCTCTAAACAAGCAATTAGTTTTCTATCAGGATACTGTTCTTTTACCGCCTTTGTCGTTGCCATCACTTTACTTGGTGAATGTGCAAAATCTTTATATGCAATACTCGAAGTACCTTCAGCAATTTTTTCTAGTCGTTTTGATGCTCCTTTAAAAGTAGCAATTGCCTCATAGAAATCATCTTCATCTACACCCATGTTCTGACAAATCCATTTAGCACCAGCCAAATTACTTAGGTTATGTTTACCGAATACTTCAATCGGCATAGGACCTTCAGATGTTTCTAAAAGAGTTTCACCATTTTCAACGCTATATTCCGGGGTTCTGTAAGGTAATTTACGAATGGCATTTTCTGAAGCCTCCACTACTTGTTTTACAGTTTCGTCTTCCACATTATAGGTAATGGAACCACCTTTTACAATACTGTCAACGAAAATTTTAAATTGCTGCACATAGTTTTCAAACGTTGGAAATACATTTATATGATCCCAAGCAATACCACTCAATAAGGCAATGTTGGGCTGATATAGATGAAACTTTGGTCGCCTATCTATGGGTGAAGATAAATACTCATCTCCTTCTAAAACAATAAAATCATTTTCCTCGGTCAAATGAACCATTCGCTCAAAACCTTCTAACTGTGCCCCAACCATGTAATCAACGTCAATTTCATGAAAATTAAGTACATGTAAAATCATAGAAGTTATTGTGGTTTTACCATGACTACCACCAATAACTACTCTCGTTTTATTTTTAGATTGCTCGTATAAAAATTCTGGATACGAATAAATGGTCAACCCTAATTCTTGTGCTTTTAGTAATTCTGGATTGTCTGCTTTTGCATGCATGCCTAAAACAATGGCATCTAAATCAGTATTTATCTTTTCAGGAAACCATCCGAATTCAACTGGCAACAATCCTTTTGCATGCAACCTCGATTTCGAAGGCTCAAATATAACATCGTCACTACCTGTAATCTTATATCCTTTGTGTTCTAAAGCCAGTGCTAAATTGTGCATGGCACTTCCTCCTATTGCAATAAAATGTATTTGCATTCCCAAATTTTAGTTTTCAAAGATAAGTATTGTCCTTTGAAAATTGCGACCAATTTGTTACCGGAATAGAACATGACCGTAAACCCATATCACCAATTTCTATTGCAACTATTACAAGATAATTTAATCGTGTCTTCGTCAAGCTAAAGAGAGAAAAGTGTTTTCATTTTTGATATAACTGGTGAGACTATCTATTACGGTAAAAGTTTAAATAGTTGGATTCTAGGACTATTCGAAATCCAATCACGTCAATATATAACGTAATGCCACAGTTGATCTCTCTCAGAAAAGGGCAGATTCAGCAAAAGAATTTTTAGTTAAAAATGGAATAGCCTCCGATAGAATCGTATCAAAAGGTTATGGAGAGTCTAAACCCATTGTTGTCTGCCCTACGGAAGATGCTTGTTCAGAAGAAGACCATGAATGGAAGCGCCGATGCGAGTTTGTAGTAATTGGTTGGGATTATGAACCTAAAAAGCCGTAATCACAAACTTAAATTTAGAAATCAAAAGCCTCATTGGTTTAAACCACTAAGGCTTTCTTTTTGAGACCGATTCTTTTATCTTAGTATTCTATACAAAAGATATGACACTAAATCTTTCCAACATTCCATCAAAAGAAATTATGCCAGGTTATCATGGTAAACTGGTACACTCAGATCACATGAGTATTGCCTTCTGGGAGGTAAAAAAAGACGCGAAAGTACCCGAACATGCACATATGAATGAGCAGATTATGCATGTTATGCAAGGTGATTTTGAATTTACGCTAGATGGTGAAACAAAAGTGTATCACCCAGGCGATATAGTAATCATAGCCCCTCACAAAAAACATAGCGGAAAAGCATTAACTGATTGCAAATTGTTAGATGTTTTTAGTCCTACACGAGAAGAGTATCGCTAGTTGCAAATTATTAAAAACTAAAAAATGAACATATCACTTAAAAATAAGAAAGCATTAGTTGGTGGCAGTAGCGGCGGTATTGGCAAAGCAATTGCCCAACAATTGGCAGCAAGTGGGGCTAGTGTTACCCTTATGTCTCATAGCGAAGAAAAACTACAAAACATAGTAGCCAATCTTCCAAATGACCAAGGGCAAGAGCATCAATATCTAGTAGTAGATTTTAATGATTTTAACGGATATCGCAACATTATAACCAATTATTTCGAACGTAATACCATCGATATTTTGGTCAACAATACCCAAGGTCCTTCGGCCGGTAATGCATTAGAAAAAAAAGTAGGTGATTATCAAGAAGCATTCGACCTACTCTTTAAAACCGTGGTTTTCACAACCGAACTGGCCCTAAAGTCTATGATGCAAAAAAATTGGGGTAGAATAATAAATGTGGCATCGGTATCGGTAAAAGAACCGCTTTCGTATTTAGCATTGTCAAACTCCATACGAGCTGCAGTAGTCACTTGGGCAAAATCTTTAGCAACCGATGTAGGTAAGCATCATATCACTGTAAACAATGTACTCACTGGGTATTTTGACACCGACCGTATTGCACAACTCAATGCAAAAAAAGCAGAACAATTAGGAATTGAGCAAAGCGAAGTGCTAAAAGAAATGGAATCGAGAGTGGCAGTACAACGCATAGGCGACCCAAAAGAATATGGGTATTTAGCTACCTTTCTTGCCTCTGATAATGCAGCCTATATTACAGGTATAAATATTCCCATAGATGGCGGACTTTTGAAGTCACTGTAAGTCTACTTAATGCTTATGATTAGTGAAATTTAAACGGTTTCAAACGACAATAAACGCTTACAAACGCTTAACAACCAGCTACAAGTTAATAATATTTTTATGCTTGTCATATGAATTTTCTAAAGTCCATAACGCTGTATCATTTGATGATCAAAGACGTAAAGATGATTGGCATCAAATTCACGCCAGATAAGTTGATACAGAACTTAATTAAAGGTCTCCCTGACCCTAAATGGAGTCAACAGTATAATATGGCATATATACCCAATACTAAAGCAAATTTGGGTATTGTGTTTAATACCTTTAAAGGAGTGGTATGGATAAACTACAATCGCTTTTTAAGCAACAAACCTGTAAACACTAACAATGAAACGGTTGATGTACAATGGTTTAGAAACAGAGTAACTATACCCGAATATAGGCTTTGCCCAGAAAAATATTTATTAAAACTAGAACTAAAAAGGTATGCTAATAGTACCGTACGTACTTATGTTAACTTTTTTGAAATGTTCATTAACCATTATAAAGACCGAGAACTAAATACACTTGATGAAAGCGATATACGAGCTTATCTTCAACTATTTATTCAAAAAAATGCATCTAACTCCTATTTAAATCAGATAATCAACGCAATTAAATTCTATTACGAAATTGTATTAGGTATGCCAAACCGGTTTTATGAAATAGAACGACCAAGAAAAGAGCACAAACTACCTACAGTTATTTCAAAAGAGGAAATTCTTGAAATAATAGAGAACACAACAAATATAAAACATAGGTGTGTTGTAGAGTTACTATATGGTTCTGGCTTACGGCGTAGTGAACTTTTAAACTTAAAAATTAATGATATTGATAGTAAGAGAATGCTGGTAAAAGTTGAAGGTGGTAAAGGCAATAAAGACCGCCTCACGCTTTTATCGCAGAATGCACTCGTAGATTTACGATTATATTTTAAGGAATGGAAACCTAAAGTATTTTTATTCGAGGGTCGTAAAGGAGGCAAGTATAGTCCTGAAAGCGTAGTGCAAATTGTTAAGCGTGCCGCTAATAAAGCAGGTATTAGACAAACTGTATCTCCGCACACTCTTCGTCATAGTTTTGCTACACATCTATTAGAATCTAATGTTGACCTGAGGCAGATTCAAGTACTTTTAGGGCATGGTTCTAGTAAAACAACTGAAATTTACACTCACGTAGCAACAAATACTTTTAAGACAATTAAAAATCCCTTAGATTAGGGTTCATATAGTACGGATATATGTAATTGTACATATATCCGTACGTTGTAACACATTTTGACAAACTATGAAAGCAGCGATAAACTTCATCATCTTTTTTCTCTTTTTATCCTGTCAACAAGCTGAAAAAACTAGTTGTAACTATATAACGGACTATTACCCTTATACCTATAAAGCGGAAATAGAGTATTATCTCGGTAACTATGAAAAATCCTTTGAACTTTATAAAAAGGCACTAAAATATTGCGAAGCAGTTGGTGTAGGCACCCACCAAGATGCAAGAATATTTGCAAGAGTTTGCGCTAAATTGGGAAAAGAAGCTTTAGCATTAGAATATATTGAAAAGCGGTTTTCTAATGGAGGAATTTTACAAGAATTTCAGAATGATAGTATTTTCACTACACTTTTAAATAAAAAGAATGGACAAAAAATCGTGTCGGATTATGACCTAAGCAGAACTAAATTCATCGACCAATTAAACTTTGAATTACGTTCCGAACTTCAAAACATGATAAAGCTTGACCAACAAAATAATATGACCAAATTTCAAGACAGTATGTTTCTTGTTAACGATAAAAGGCTTGTACAAATATTTGAAACGTACGGTTATCCAAGCGAAAAAGTAATTGGACCTTTCAACGTTGACCAAATCCAAGCTGAACCATCTATTCTACTTTTACATTCAAACGATAGTATTAGACTAAACTATTTTATTCCAAAAATCAAAAAGTACGTAGAAGATGGACAATGCTCTCCTTACGTTTTAGGAATTATGCTTGATAATTTAGAATTGTTTAACGACCGACCTCAAACCCATGGAACTTACCTAAATGGGAATGGAGGTTATGCAAAAATGATATCGGACAAATCAAAAGTAAATTCAAATCGAAAAAGTATTGGATTACCTCCCTTGGAAATTTCTAAAAAACTTGATAGCCTTAAAAGTTTATAGTACGCATAAAAAACGTGTTACAACAAAGCCTAAACGTAATGCGGACTTTAGGGCAAAACCGAAAGGTCTGTGTATATTTATGAAGTCGCTAAATCTTATGGATTTAGCTTTGGACAAAAAAAAATAAAACTAAACAATAAGCTTTAGCTTCGTGCGCAGACAGAAACGAAAAGTTTCCTTGCCACCGCACTACGCTTAGCCGAACCGTTAGCAAACATATGGTACGATATACAAACATCCTTTACAAAGTTATAGAAACATCGT
>TARA_R110002074_G_scaffold14606_5_pt1 | contig 27024 bp, 32 predicted proteins | sample TARA_R110002074 | Tara Oceans TARA_R110002074 (sample SAMEA4397215) | marine metagenome | biome: Polar Biome; feature: [MIX] marine epipelagic wind mixed layer (ENVO:01000061); material: water (ENVO:00002006), including particulate matter (ENVO:01000060) such as... | depth 10-100 m | reverse complement strand
TGGAGACTGCACAATCCTTGCAGGCTCTTACTTGTACTTCCACTCACATCATGCGACCGATGTGACGGCAGTCAAGGGAGTTATTCGTACAACTGGCGGTACTATCGCCGTTACTTACACTGCTTAATAGTAGTTAAGGTATTACTTTTCAACAACCCCCCTCCACTTGTTGGTTGGGGGGTTTTTTTGTTTAAAATACCTACTTATTGATGATATACTCAAAACAAGGAGATTACAACCATGGTAGATTTGAATATTCCAACCCTTGACATCGAGGACATGGATCCAGATGCCCTCAAAACCGAAAAAGGTCAGGGTGTTGATGATGAGGCCGGCGGTGCGTTGACATACGCAGTTATTGGCTCTGGTCAAGGCGGAGGAAGAATCGCCAAGGCCTTTTATGATCTAGGATATAAGAAGACAATAGCTTTCAATACAGCAGAGTCAGATTTGACGCTCTTGGACCTTCCTGATGAACACAAGTTTCACGTGAATCACGCAGGCGGACAAGGAGCCGGAAAGGACCAAGAGAAGGGCAGACTAGCTTATGAGTCCCGCGATCAAGAAATCTTCAACAAAATGCGCGAAATCTTTGGAGAAAACATCGATAGGATCTTGGTCTGTGTTGGTGTTTCCGGTGGATCCGGCGGTGGTTCTGTCCATACTCTCGTCAATATCGCAAAGAGATACTTTACATACGTCTTGAAGGAGAACGCCCACGAACGAGTTGGTGTCGTTGCCTCCCTTCCGACAACTGGTGAAGCCGCTTCACCGACCGTTGCCAAGAACGCATTCAACAGAATGTCTGAATTATGTGCTTCCGCGGCCAACGGTGAATTCGCCCCTCTTATCATTGTCGATAATGATAAAATCAAGAAGCTCTATCCCGGGCTCACTGTCAAACAATTCTGGCCCACGCTAAACAACACTGTCGCCGGCCTTTTCCACGTTTTCAATCTTTTGGCAACAAAGAACTCGGATTATTCAACGTTTGACCCCGCCGATTATGATACGATCATGAAGACAAAGGGGTGTATGATCTTAGGAGTAACCACAGTGAAAAATGTGGAATCTGAAACTTCCGTTTCAAATGCTCTCAAACAAAATCTTGAAAAAACACTACTTGCTAGCGGTTTTGACTTGACAACAGCCGAAGGTGCTGCTAGTATTGTTGTTGGAGGATCGAAGCTTTATGAAACTGTTCCCGGTCTCATGGATTCTATTGAGTATGGCTTTGATACCCTTGCTACTATTACTGGGGGGGCCGTTGTTCATCGAGGAATTTATGAAGATCCTAATAAGGACAAGCTTGTCGCTTATACTATAGTTGGTGGACTTGATGGCCCGCAGAAGCGCCTAGATGAGTTGAAGAAGTTTTTAAACATTCGTTAATAAAGGATCGGATGTGTTTTCGTCCCATAAGCCAGATTTAAAAAAAATAAAATGTGTTTTAGATGATATACATTCTGAAACAAAAGCATTGATAAGGGATATTAAAAGAGCCCCGGATATCAACGGATTTTCTAGTCCGACGTTATCAGAGATTACTATTTCTACTTATATTCCAAATGACCTGTATAAATCAAAGCGTTTTTATAAAGTAGACCCATCTTGGATACCGAACGATGTTGAAAACACAAGATGTCCATCTTATTTTATGCACTGTGTATCACAAGTAGAAATTAAAGATGGGATGTGGGCAGAGTTTGGCGTAAAGTTCGGAAAAAGTATCGATATCTTGTCAAATATAAAACATGCCTTCTTCCCGAATAACAAATCTAGATTCTGCGGATTCGATTCATTCGAAGGACTTCCAGAAAACACAGAATGGGGAGATAAGGGACACTTGAGCACCGAAGGTTTCGTACCTGATATACCAGGTTGCAAGTTTTACAAAGGGTGGTTCGAACATACAATACCTTTTTTTAATGATCAACACAGTGAACCTTTGGCCCTCTTGCATATTGATTGCGATATTTATAGCTCAACGGTTGAAGTACTGGAAGGAATGAAGCATAAAATTATTCCCGGAACTGTTATTCTGTTTGATGATATGCTATCTTATTCAAAAAACCTTGAAACATGGACAGGAGAGAATCACGAATTTAAAGCTTTTATTGAGTTTGTGGAAAAATATGATGTTGAATATGAATGGGTTGCTTATGTTGCAAATGCTAGTCAAATAGCTTGCAAAATAAATAACATTAATGTATAATAAACAAAATCGGAGTAACAATGGTTGAAGAAAATGAAATAAAGGAAGTTTCAGAAGTAAAGCCAGGTCGTTCTTGGACAAAGGTCAGTGTGCACACAGTTTGGGACGAAGCACATTCCCGCCGTTTGCAAGAGCAGGAAAGTTGCGGAGATCGATATGAAGTAAAAATTAGATTGGGTGGTTACGGATTTGCCGTACTCAAACGACTTAAAGAAGAATTTGTGGAGAAGAAAAATGTCAAAAAGCGCAAGAAGCTTTCTGGTAAAGATAAAAAACGGAAAGAGAAAACAAACGAAGACTCTTGAAATAAACAAGATTCTTTTTGCTGAAGCCGCCTCGGAAGCATATATGTTTTGTAATAAGACTGGCAAATCTTGGCGAGTCTTTTCAATCGAAGAAACGGAATCGATATGAAAAATCTTAAAAATAAGCATGCTTCCCAATCTGCATCCTATATCATATACGGAACAATTGTGCTATTGTGGATCCTCTACATTGCTAGCATGATTGGGGTCCTTTACTCGCCGGAAGCAAACGCACAAACAAAAGTACAGAATTATTCGAATCCAGTCCATGTCCCGGCCGACTCAACCAACAAGCGTTATATTGTTTGGGAGAAAAATTGTAAGGGATGCCATGGTAATGGCCTGTATGTTACACAAGAAGGTATCGATACTGGAGCACCCCTTAGCTTGTTCACTCAGATTGGGCCCAAGACTGTCGAAGAAATCAGGGATATTGTCATTAATGGCAAAAACAAAATGCCCGGATTCAAAGGCCGTCTAAGCAACAAGGATATTTCTATGATATCCCGATATGTCCGCGTTAAATATTTGCTATGGGTTCTCAAAGAAGATAGACAAGATATGGATATCATTCTGGATTATACTCGCGATCTCCTAAGAGAATCCAAAGAAACCAATTAAATTATATGCGCCCGTAGCTCAGTTGGATAGAGCAACGGCCTTCTAAGCCGTGGGTCAGAGGTTCGAATCCTCTCGGGCGTACCAAAAATGAAAACCCTAGATCTTCACAACACGAAACACGATGATGTGGAACTCAAGGTTATTAATTTTTTGAACTGGCAAGATCCTCCCGTCCGCATAATAACGGGAAAATCAGAAAGAATGCAATTTATTGTTGAGGGAGTTGTCAAGAAGTATGGCTATGTATGTTATCACGAAAGCACACTGAATCCCGGTGCATTGATAGTTTCGGAAAAAGAATGGTAAGAGGGTACCACCCAAAAAAGCCCGATGTTGGAGATTTAATTCGAATTACTCCTCCCTACGGTTCAAAGAGTATTGAAGCACTCGATGAAGACAGCCCATATGAAGTCTCGGAAGTGAAGAGTGGGACAATATGCATGGTACTGAGAATAACTGGAAACTTTTATGGGGACGACATTTATCACCTTAAGTGTATGGGAGAGGAAAAGATTGTTGAAATAAACGATTATGTCAATGGGATGGAGTGGTGTGAAATAATATCAGAAAAAGAGGAAAACACAAAATGAAGATTGAAGAATTTTACGACAACCTGCCCTATAGAGTTAAAGAGGACGCAGGCCTCCCAACAAATTATTCTAGAATGACCTTTTCACAGCAGAGACTAGTTGCAAACCTTTTCGACTACGAAGAGCGCACCGAGAAACATCGCAATCATATGGAAGACGTGATGGCAGAAGCAGAGGTCTTGGCCTACGAAACAAGACTTATTGCAGAAAATCTCGCAAACATGTGCACAGAGATGAAACTCCCCCCTCTTGACAGAGAATAAAAAAAACATTGAAATATTTGCTTCAAATGTTGTAATATTTAGAGATGAGCAAGAATCCAAACAAAGTGGTTGCTTTGAGTGGGGGGTTTGATCCTCTTCATATTGGTCACATTCAATTTTTCAAGGATGCTTCTGAATATGGCAAAGTAGTTGTTATTTTAAATAGCGATGAGTGGATCATTAGAAAGAAGGGCTTTTGTTTTATGCCTTGGACCGAAAGACATCGAATGATAACTTCAATTCCTTGGGTCTCGGACGTAGTAAAAGTTGACGATCGATATGGGAATGTTACTTCCGCCATCAGCAAACTCAAGCCGGATTATTTTGGAAACGGTGGCTCAAGAAAAAGAACAAATACATCTAAGGCAGAAATAGCTCTTTGTGAAAAAGAGGGAATCACGATGTTGTGGAATCTTGGAGAAAATAGTTTTCAAGATGCAAACATAGCAATAATTCAGAGCCGCCTGATGAAAGAAATGATTAAACTAATTCAAAAATATGAAGAAATAAAAAATTGGGAAAAATAAGATATGTGGGAGAATGGTGGAATTGGTAGACACGACGGACTCAAAATCCGTTGCTTTTAACGGCGTGGGGGTTCGACTCCCCCTTCTCCTACCAAACAAACAAAGGAAACAATTATGGTATATGATGTGGTTATTTTGAGCGGAGGATTTGATCCGCCTCACGTGGGACACGCCAGAATGGTGCGTTCTGCTGCGATGATTGGTCGAAAGGTGGTTGTTGGTGTTAATTCCGACGAGTGGCTTAAAAATAAGAAGGGATATGTATTTATGCCTTTCGATGAAAGAAAGGAAATGATGGAATCCTTGGCGGGAGTAAGTATCGCACGAGGATTTGATGATAAAGATAGTACCGCATGCGACCTCTTGATGTGGTGCCGAGCCAAGTGGCCACGTGCAGCTATCGGCTTTGGAAATGGCGGAGATCGCAATCTAGACAACGTACCAGAGCAACAGGTAGCAGAAAAGCTCAATATTGATATGGTGTGGGGAGTCGGGGGAATAAAGGTTCAAAGTTCTAGTACACTAGTAGCTGATTCAAGGAGCACAGAATGAAAGATGTAGATATTTGGTACTCAAAGGCAAAGAAGAGAGATAAGGATAAGGACGATTATGAAAACACCGCAGCCGCAAACGATTCCAAAGATCGAATAGAGGTGTATAATAACGACATTTATTTTTATTCTGAAGTAAATAGATCTAATAATTTGACGCTCAACAAGAAGCTTGTGGAAGTATCAAACAAATACACCAATATTTCAAACTCTCTAAATTTGGAGGAAATAATTCCAATAAATCTTCATATTAACTCATACGGGGGCAGCGTGTTTGCTGGATTTTCTTCTGTTGATTATATTATTCAATCGAAGGTGCCGATTACAACAATCATCGACGGATGCGCCGCTTCTGCTGCCACAATCATGAGTGTTGTTGGAGTACATCGCAAAATCAACAGAAACGCATATATGCTAATTCATCAGCTTTCTTCTGGTATGTGGGGCAAGTACGAAGAATTGAGAGATGATATGAAGAATAGTGATATCTTGATGGAGCGTATTAAGCATATTTATCGGGAACACACAAAAATTCCTACCAAGAAGCTGAATGAGGTTCTAAAGCATGACCTGTGGTGGGATGCAGAGACCTGCCTCAAATATGGATTGGTGGACGAGATTATTTGATTCCCCCAAACTATTTATGGGGATGAAACGAAAGTCTCACCTTCGAAGCTCCGATATATATTTTGTATGTGCACCGAGTGATTATTGGATAAAGGTCCACTTTGTTACAAGCAATACAATGATGGTAATGATTTGTAGGGGAAAGAACACGCTTTACGAAAAAGAAAAAGTCGTCCACAAAAAATCAATATCGATCGAAGACTTTGATCGATCAAGGGATTTAAAGAGAGTTGTAAAAAACTTCTGCGAATACTTTATCTCTAGGTATGGCGATCATTCTGATTTAGAAACAAGAGAGGCCTCTAATTGTCTGTCCGCCTGTTATACCAAGTATGGCCTAAAGATCTGGACTAGAAAGAGAACAAATCCCTATATTTGAATTAATTTGATTGGTTTGAAAGCTCGATTGGCTGACCTTTTCTATAGTTCCATAAAAGCATTCTGTGATACTTTTCAGATTCCCAGATAAATTTTTTGAGATCTTCCAAGGTGGGTGACACTGTGATCATCGGGAAGAGGGTATTGACTGAGTGGATCATTCCAACGAGGCGCCCATCTTCATCAATGATTGGGGATCCCGAGCTTCCGCCTGCCGCTGGGATCGTGTAGAGCGCCCTGTGATTACCTTCATCTCCCACATAATATCCATCTAGGAGCGGAACGAGATTGTTATTCATAATTCCGATAGGCGCCGCAACGTTGTAAACTTTGGTACCCGGATGGTAGGGTCCCTTTCTAACAGGGATGACGTCTTTAGAGAGGCCGATAACAGTTAGAATACACGCATCCATCTCGTGATCCATGTTAATAATTCTTGCTTGGTATCGTTTAAGGCGAATATCCAAAACTGTTATTTCAGATCCCAAGATACTACCTGTGGGATATCTTCTCGGATCAACTTCACAAACGTGAGCAGCGGTAAGAACCAACGATCCTAGCTTGTGTTTTCCAACAACAGCGCCAGATCCAGTACTCAACATCGTGGAGGGGTAACAGACGCTTTGATCTTCGTTACACTCTCTTACCATGGCCCGTTTTTCTATTTTTACAAAAGACTGTCTTACTTGCGTTGGGAAGTCTGTTCCCATTCCAACGCAAGACGTCATAACAAGCGAAGCCAATAATACCAAAAGTAATCTCATCAAAATAAATAGAATAGAAAACCAATAACCGCAAAACAAAACCGGAACTATTTACTTTAAAGCTTGATTAGTTGAACGCAAGAGCACTTATGAGTAAAAATATTTATGTTTTGGACACGAGCGCTTGTCTTACCGATGGAAATGTCTTAACTTCTTTCGGAAATAACGACGTCGTACTCCCCCTTAAAGTTCTAGATGAAATCGATGGCCACAAAAAAAGGCAAGATGGAGTCGGAGCCAATGCTAGATTCATCATCCGCACACTGGATTCCCTTCGTGAAAAGGGAAATCTAAACAAGGGCGTTAAGATTGACGACTCCCGCGGAACCCTGTCTGTAAAAAACTACGACCCTTCCGTCATCCCAACAGACTTGGATATCAACTGTGCCGATAATCAGATCATAGCCACTGCCCTGACAGAAAAGAAGGCCTCCCCTAGAAAAAAAGTAATTGTTGTAACCAGAGACATCAATATGCGCGTCAAGTGCGACTCTGTTGGTCTTCTCTGCGAAGATTATCAAAACCACGAAATTGTATCAGACCCAGATGCCGTATATGTTGGTTTTGTTGATCACTTGGTTGATGACCAGTTTATTGATCATTTCTATGCCGGCGACGATGTATACATAGAAGAGGATTCTGCTGTATTGTATCCAAATCAGTTTTTAATGCTGGTATCAAGTTCGAATGAAAAGAAAACAGCATTGGCAATGTTTTTAAATTACAATACTCCACTCAAGAAGATTCACAAGTTCGATAATATCTGGGGAATAAAGCCAAAGAACAAGGAACAATCGTTCGCCTTTAGTATTCTAATGAACGTAGATATTCCAGTTGTATCCCTGATTGGTAAAGCGGGTACTGGAAAGACTCTCCTCGCCATTGCTGCCGGCTTGGAACAGATCATGGGGGGGCAAGGAAATGAAACATACAGAAAGTTGATCGTTTCCCGACCAATTCAACCCATGGGAAAGGACATTGGATATCTTCCCGGAACCTTGGAAGAAAAACTCCTTCCTTGGCTAGCGCCAATTCAGGATAATCTTGAATATTTGATGGGAAATGACAAGCGCGCAATGCAGGATCACATTGATAAGGGAATTATTGAGGTCGAGGCTTTAACTTATATTCGCGGCCGCTCCATCTCAAACGCCTTCATCATCATTGATGAGGCACAGAACCTTACAAACCACGAGTTGAAAACAATTTTAACAAGAGTCGGAGAAAACACAAAAATTGTTCTGACAGGGGACATCGATCAGATTGATAATGTATACATCGATGAAAAAACCAATGGCTTGACCTATGCCGTTGAGAAGTTCAAGTGGTATGATCTTGCTGGTCATATTACCCTTTCAAAGGGAGAAAGGTCCAAAGTTGCCAGTCTGGCAGCAAAAATCCTATAAAAACATTGACAAACGTGCTATAGTTTGGTATATTAAAGGCTGGCAGTGGCTGGCTGGTAGTCAGAAGGTGTCTTATAAGCATCTTAAAGGCGGGTTCGACTCCCGTACTGCCAACTAGGGGCTTCTAGCACAATGGTTAGTGCATCCGGCTCATAACCGGACGGTTTTCGGTTCGAGTCCGAAGGGGCCCACCAAAAGGAAAACGATGAGTACTGAATTCAGAAAACTTAATTTAGGAGAGGAGAAGCAGATACAAATGCAAACTTTTCGCCTTGTTAGTGGAGAGGTTGGTGATTTAGGCCCTTGTGCATATTGGATATTTAAGGTGCGCCCGGGCACAATGGACGATTTTATCATATCTGAAACAATATTAAACGACATATATGGTATAAAAGAAGCGGAAAAAGTATTGGGCCACACATTGGAAACAATTGTAGACCTAGGCGCCCATATTGGTGCATTTTCTCGTTTTGCAGCAATTGCACATCCAGAAGCACAAATATATGCGTATGAGGCGTATGAAGAGAATTACGATCTTCTCAAAATCAATACGGATCCGGTTCAAAATATTCAAATAAACAATATCATTGTGTGTGGATCCCTGGCGCCAACTGGATTCATCAAGGATGAACACGAAAAGGATACAGACCTCAGCGGCCCCGTCAAAAACACTGGAGGCGGAAAGGTTGTTTTTGATGAAGACGGTAAAGCGCCACTAAATTCAACAACCCTCAAAGAGATCATGGAAACAAACGATCTTCCCAACATTGATTTTCTTAAAATGGATATTGAAGGTTCAGAGTTTGAGGTCTTGAAATGTGCAAAAGAAGACGGCTCGCTAAGTAAAGTGAAGTATTTGGCTTGTGAGCTTCACGTCAATCCTGTCCGAGGAAGGGACTTCAAATCATTTATGGATTGTTTGGAAGACTTTTCACACGTTGAAATTGTGCATGATAAAAAGAAAAACCATAGAATGGTGTTTGCAAAACAATAGGAGAGTAAAATGAGTGCTGATTTTGATAAAATTGATCTAGAAGAAAACCCTGCTCTGAAAGAGCGCGTAGTAAAGGACACGGAACTCAAGGAGTGGCTTGTCAACTATGTTGGCGACAAGAAAGACCCAGAAGACGGAAATGTAACCGTCGAAATGATTTTGGAAGTAATGGCAACAGACTTTCCGGAATTCCTTCTTCCGTTGGCCGAGGAGAATTTCATCCGCGGATATCACCAAGCGCTTGATGACGTCACGGCGAATCAACAACAAGCTCAGTTTGTCGCAGATCCTGTGACAACCGCCGCCAAGGCCAAGAAAACCAAGAAGCGAGTCTCTCGCAAAAAGAAGAAGTAGATGTCCAACAAGATTCAATCATATATGGCCAAATCAATTAAAAGGTCAAAGCGCTCCCTCAATGAACAAAAGGTTCTGGGCCATCGTTCGCTTATAATCAAGAATGATTTTATAAATGACCTTGACATTGACGCTGTATTTGATATAATCAAGAAGAGCGTCCCCGAGAAGTTTTATCACAATGTTGATGCTTTTTATGTTGGGGAGTTCGAGGAGATGTTGGAGAGAGAAGTAAATGCGCTTTATAAAGACGGTGTAATTTATATTTCCAATATCCAAGACGACACTGACGATATGGTTGACGACATCATTCACGAAATAGCTCACGCACTTGAAGATGAACGCGGAATGGATCTTTATTCCGATGGTAAAATTGAGCGCGAGTTTTTGGCAAAGAGAAGACTTCTTTTGCACCGCCTCCACGGCGAGCGTATTGATACAGAGGGATATGATTTCTTTGATTCCGAATTCGACATCAACTTTGATGAGTTTCTTTACCAAGATGTGGGATATCCCCTCTTGCGCACACTGACATCTGACATATTTTATTCACCCTATGCTGCAACTGCTCTGAGAGAGTATTTTGCAGATACTTTTGAGGCTTATTTTCATAAACGTAAAGTTAATGAGGTACGAAGCCTATCACCAGCGATTTACGAAAAAATCGAAATGCTCCTAGAAGAGGAATGAAATGAAGCATGTTTCTTTTTCACAGTTGAAGGACTGGTACTTCTGTCCTTTCTACCACAAGCTTGTCCGCATCGACGGACTCAAGGGTTTCCGAGGAAACACCTTCACGGCCTTTGGAAATGCAATCCACGATACCTGCGAGGGTATGCTTACCGAGGGGCTTGACAAGCCTTATGATTTTTTTCTGAAAAGATTTGACAAGGTTCTCACTGAATTGAAATCAGATGGTATCGAAATTGATGAGGGTCTTGTTGAGAAAATGGAGGAGCAGGCCCGCCCGCTAGTTGACCTTATCCTCCCCCAGCTTGAAGAATATTTCGGAGAGTATGAGGTCGTTTCTGCCGAGGAGCTTCTTTACGAAGACATTGACGACTCGGAATTGAAGTACAAAGGATTTATTGATCTTGTGCTTAGAACCCCTGACGGCAAAACACACGTAATCGATTGGAAGTCTTGCTCTTGGGGTTGGGATGCTCGTAAGAAGTCTGACCCCATGGTAACTTATCAGTTGACTTTTTACAAGCATTACTATGCTAAAAAGCACGGCTTGGATCCAAAGGATGTGGAGACACACTTTGCTCTCTTGAAGCGGACAGCCAAGCAAAATAATGTGGAATTCTTCAGAGTGACTAGTGGCCAAATAAAAACAAATAATGCGCTTAACTTTCTGAACAAAGCAATATATAATATTCAAAAGGACAAACACATTAAGAATCGCCTCTCTTGCAGCAAGTGTGATTTTTATAAAACGGAACACTGCCCATGACAAAAAAGAAAATCCTCACAATTAGTGACCACCCCTTAAGTTCTTCGGGCGTCGGTCTCCAAACAAAAATTTTCATTGAAGCCCTCCTCAAGACCGGACGTTACCGCGTCGTTTCTCTTGGGGGGGCAATGAAACATCAAGACTATAAGCCCGTACAGGTAAAAGAATACGGAGACGATTGGACGGTTTATCCCGTTGATGGATACGGAGATGCGAACATGATTCGATCAATGATTCGAACAGAGCGCCCGGATCTTCTTTGGTTTATGACTGATCCAAGATTTTTTGGATGGTTATGGGATGTCGAAAATGAGATTCGCCCCAACGTACCAATGGTATATTATCACGTATGGGACAATTATCCGTATCCAACGTTTAATCATAAGTTTTATAATTCTAATGATGCGATCGTTACGATTTCAAAAGTAACACAAGATATTGTCGAAACTGTTTGTCCAGAAGTTGAAAGCCACTATCATCCGCATTCTGTTGAAAGTGATATTTTTAAGCCCATCCCCGAAGAAGAGGTGGCTGCTTTTAGAAAGACTCACTTTCCAGATGAGAAAAACCCGGAAAAAACCCTGTTCTTCTGGAACAATAGGAATGCACGCCGAAAGATGAGCGGTACACTTCTTTGGTGGTTTAAAGAATTTTTGGATGACGTCGGTCACGATAACGCTTCCTTGATTATGCACACAGACCCAAAAGATCCATATGGTCAAGATCTGGTGGCTATGATTCGGGATCTGGGATTGGAAGACGGCCAAGTCTTGCTCTCGACAAAGAAGGTTGAAAAGCAACTCCTTTCGTTTATGTATAATATGTGTGACTGCACTCTTAATATTTCGGATGCAGAGGGCTTTGGTCTCTCCACATTCGAATCACTTTCCAGCGGAACCCCAATCGTTGTTACAATGACGGGAGGCCTCCAAGAGCAGGTAACGGACGGAGAAGAGTGGTTTGGTGTTGGCTTGGAGCCGAACTCAAAGGCAATTATTGGATCACAAGATGTTCCGTATATTTACGAAGACCGCGTTTCCAAGGAAGACTTCCATGCTGCGCTTAAAAAGATCCACGAAATGTCCCGTGAGGAGCGCAAGGCCCTCGGAGAAAGAGGCCGCCAACATGTATTGAAGAACTACGGCTATGATGAATATTGTGACAAGTGGGTTGAAATCATCGATGGAGTCTGCGAAAAGAACGGCTCTTGGGAAGATAGAAAAAATTACAATTCTTGGAGTTTGACAAAAGTATCATGAAAAAAGTCATTGTAAGAGGCCCAGCCCTCTCTAGAAGTGGATATGGTGAACAGACTCGATTTGCCCTTAGATCTCTGAGAACTCAAGGAGACAAATACGACATTTATGTTATTAATACTGGCTGGGGCAAAACTAGCTGTATTTGGGAAGACGATTCTGAACGTCGATGGCTCGATCATCTTTTGGTAAAGACCCAGAATTTTATGAGAGCCCACGAACAACAGAAAATACAGCCAGAATTCGATATCTCGCTCCAAGTAACAATCCCCAATGAATGGGAACAAATGGCTCCCATTAACATCGGATATACTGCTGGTATTGAAACGACAAAGGTTGCACCCGTCTGGCTTGAGAAGGCAAATATGATGGACAAGATTATTGTTACTTCAAATCACGCAAAGTTTGGTTTCGATACGACGTCATATCAAGGAACAACACCACAGGGCCAGCAAGTTGAACTCAAGAATACTACACCCATCGCTGTTGTAAATTATGCCGTCCGAGAAGTAAATCCGCGAGATCTAGATCTTGAACTGGAAACAAACTTCAACTATCTTTGTGTAGCCCAGTGGGGCCCAAGAAAGAATGTGCCGAATACCGTCAAGTGGTTTATCGAAGCAAACCATGACAAGGAAGATGTTGGCCTAATTCTCAAGATATCTGTTGCAAACAATTCTATTATCGACAAGGAAACCACGCTTGGCAAAATTGATTCAATAACTTCTGATTATCCCGATATGAAGTGTAAGGTCTACGTCATTCATGGAGATATGTTGGAGGACGAGCTTCACGGGCTGTACCGACATCCCAAGATCAAGGCCCTTATCTCCATCTCACATGGAGAGGGCTACGGCCTCCCGTTGTTTGAGGCTGGATATAATGAGTTGCCAATCATTACCACCGACTGGAGTGGGCAGTGTGATTTCCTATACGCAAAGGATAAGAAGGATAGAATGAAGCCAATGTTCCTGCGCGTGGATTATGAACTGGGACAAATTCAGCCAGAAGCGGTATGGGATGGTGTACTTCAGAAGGAATCAATGTGGTGTTACGCGCACGAAAGCAGCTTTAAGTCAAAGTTGGCAGACCTCAAAGATCATTATGGCGCTCACGTAAAGAGGGCAAAGACTTTGGCTGCGCACATTAAAGAAAACTTCACAGAGGAAAAAATCTATTCCAAATTTGTAAGTGCAATGGAAACCACATCGGCAGCAGTACCAATGACCCAAAATACTCAAACTCCCCCGAAAGAGGATTTTGAAGAAGTATTCGTAGTGTGATGAATAATGAAATTAATTTATTGTGGACAGTTTACGGATGCTAGTGGCTATGGATCGGCAGCACGCGGGTACTTAAGGGCCATTGACTCTGTAATATCAGAGAACGAAGATTTACAACTAAAGATTCACATTGTTGCTTTCGAGGGTTCCAATAGGCTCTCTGGGGACAACAACGGTCTCATTGAAAAATATGCCTTCACAACGAAGGAGGAAATCGATGAGTTCATTTCCGATGGAGATTACGCCGTAATTTGGCATCTCCCGGCCCCTTCCCTCCTTGTACATCTCCAGCGTCACCAAAATATTGCCCCCCTTACTGAAAACATCATTCGGAAAGCAAAAAGAATAACAAATCTGGCTGCTTGGGAGTTTGACAAGGTTCCAACGGAGTGGTTGAAAGTATACCGAGACTATGGATTTGATTCCATTATTGTTCCAAGTAGTTGGAATCATAAGGTTTTTTCTGAATCTTGTCCGGATATGAATTGTTATATGGTACCTCATGTCATTGAGGATAGGTCTAAAACACCAGAGCGCCCAAAATCGATGAACCCCGCGCTCTTGATGGACAAATTCACGGTGTTTGCGATGTCTCAATGGGGCCCCCGAAAGGGGTTTGATATTCTTATCAAGGCATTTTGTTCTGAATTTAAGAACCAAAAAGATGTAGCACTAGTCCTTAAGACTTACGGCCATTATGTTGGAAATGTATATCCACTAGAAGAGAAAGCTCAGAACGAAGCAATCATCAAGGAAATCGGAACTTATAAGAGTTCCGTCGTTCTGGAGGGTTACAAAAACCCAACAACGCCAATTTATTTTATCCCCAGTATGCTTCCATTTGAAAATATTTCTTGGTTGCATGAAAGATCATCCATATTTGCCCTCACAACAAGGGGTGAGGGTTTCGGCCTGACAATCGCTGAAGCCCTCACCCACAAGAAGCCGGTCTTGGTACCCGATATCGGCGGACATACCGACTATATCCACCCCGATGCAGCATATTTCGTCGGAGGGCACTGGAATCCTTCATTTGGGGAACTGGTACATACATGTGATACACATTGGTATGAACCCCAAATTTACAGTGTACGTGGGGCGCTCCGTCAAGCCTACAATGATTGGAAGGAAAATCCCGAGACTCTCAAAGAAAAGGGCGAAGCCGGATACAAATATATTAAAGAGTCTGGATATGATAATCAAAGCATCGGAAGAAAGGTTCTCAATATTGTTAGAGCAGAAAATGATATATCGATCAGCTTTCCAGAGCCCAGCATCAAGAAGCGAGTTAATAATCTAAAACACAAGCTTTCTCAAGTCAACTCTCTTGAGGAAAAGTCATCCATTCTTCACAATGCTTTTGAGGGCGAAGAGTGTTATGTTTTGTCCTGTGGTCCATCTCTCAAGGATTATGATCCAGAGTTCTTGCGAAGTATTTTCAAAGATAAGCTCGTTTTGGCCGTAAAACAGGCATATGATCACGTACCAGATTGCGTAGATTTCCACTTTTGGAACTGTGCCAATCTCCCAATGCCCAGTATCAACGGAGCCCACTATCCATATTGGTCGAGAGAACCAGTCACTATCTGTAGCAGCAACTATGACCTTGGGATGCGTTGGGATGCTACAAAGCAAAAACACGATATGTTCTTTAAAATTCCAATTAGAACAGAGATCCAGAATGAGTTTTTGACAAAAACACATAAGTTTGAGGAGTTTTCAATTGAAAATTCGTTAACGAGACCGTGCGGACCTGGTATAATGTATGAGACAGTGATATATACTGCGGCACACTTGGGTGTTAGTAAGATTACTGCTCTTGGATGGGATTTATCCAGAGAAAACCCGAAGGACCTACAAGAGTCAGCGGCGGTCTCAAAGGATTACCCTCATTTTTATGAGGACTCTACGAAAATGTTTAATAAAGGAGACGTTCTACCTTGGGAAGTAAAGATAACTTGTGAGGCCTCTGAGGGCCTCAACGAGTGGCTTAAAACAAAAGGTGTTCATTTGGAGTTGGCTTCCGAGAGAAGCGCACTAAGTGACAATATTCCTAGGGTAAAACTTTAAGTATTATGAGTGTACACATCATTGCAGAAATTGGAATCAATCACAACGGGTCGATGGAGATCACAAAGAGATTGATTGACTTGGCAGCAGTCGCTGGTTGTGATTCCGTTAAATTTCAGAAGAGAAACCCAGACGTTTGCGTCCCCGAACACCAGAAGGGAGTAATGCGCGAAACACCTTGGGGCACAATGACCTACTTGGATTACAAATACAAGGTTGAGTTTGAGAAAGAAGAATACGATATCATCGATCAGTATTGTAAAGACAAGGGAATTCAGTGGTCCGCCTCCCCATGGGATTTGGATAGTCTTGAGTTTTTGATGCAATATGACATTCCGTATGTCAAGATGCCGTCTGCACATCTAACCAATGATGAACTCGTCCGCGCTTGTGCAAAAACAGGCAAGAAAGTCATTCTTTCTACGGGAATGAGTACCGTTGCGGAAATCGATCATGCGGTCGAGGTTCTGAGGGAGGAAAATGCGGAGTTTGCCCTCCTACATTGTAACTCGACATATCCCGCCCCCATCGAGGAGTTGAATTTGAATTGCATTCATACTCTCCGCGCCAGATATAATTGTGAGGTGGGCTATAGTGGCCACGAGTTCCGCTTGGGCACAACTGTTGCAACAACTCTGATGGGGGCAACAATTATTGAGAGACATGTTACTTTGGATAGAACGATGTGGGGATCTGACCATATGTGTTCTGTCGAACCCCAAGGACTTATAAAGTTGGTTAGCGGTGTCCGCGAACTTGAGTCTGCAATGGGCGATGGAAACATTGGTGTTACCGAGGGCGAAAAGCCTGTAAGAAAAAAACTACGAGGTGTATAAAATGGTAGATTGGAACGATTGTAAAAAGATTTATGATCCAGAAACAGCAATTGACGGGTATCCGTCCGATGCCGAAGGAAAGGTTTTCGGAGCATATTTGAAATATGCGAGCAAGCTGGCAAAGCCCTTGGAGAATGCAATTTGGTACGATACAAAGGCCGATATGTGTTTTGGGGCAGACCAAGACTTTTTTGCAAATCCTTCGGATTTTTCCTTTTTTCATCAAAAGAGTAATTTTCTAACTCATGAACCTTGGGGAAAATTTCATCTTCAAAAGGTACTTGGTCAACACTTGGGCACCAACGCTGTTGCCAATGAAGAGGTAATGTTCCAGGACCACCCCGAACTCAAGAAATATGAAGACTCGAAAATTCTTCTCCTAGGGGCCGGCCCAACTACAACGGCCATCGACTGGAAGAACATGGATCTAGACTATGATTATGTCTGGTCTTGCAACAATTTTTACAAGGGAGACTTTCTAAACGATATAAAAGTTGATTTGACTGCCCTCGGCCCGGACGTCGACTTGAACGATCCTATCCTGTTGGAGAAGTTGAAAAAGGATGAGACAATGTGTGTCTTCGAGGGAGGAGTATCCCCCTTTAGAACTGGAGAGGAGCTACAATCCTTTAGAGATCAGTTTCCGGACAAGACGTCCTATTTTCATCTGCGATATTTTTCAAAGATCGGAACAATGCCTAGGCTGCTTTGTTTTGCAAGCTTCCTGAAGGCAAAGAAGATTTATTTCGCCGGCATCGACGGTTATCCCGGAAAGATCGGCGACGAGCACGAGCACGCATTCGAGGGCAAAGAAAAGAGTCATGACGGAAGAGTGTTTTCTTTTGATTTACATCGTCGACAATATGTGCTATTATGGGAATACCTGTTGGGGTTTTCCAACCATCCGGAATATCAAAACTTGGGTGAAGGCCACCCGTCGAATTTGACAACTGATATTTCAACGAAAGAATTTCCATTGCAAGTAGGAGCAAAAAATGACTAAGCCTTTTATTATCGCTGAGATTGGTATTAACCACAACGGTGATATGAATATTACCAAGAAGCTTATTGACATCGCCGCCGAGGCAGGTTGTGATGCCGTAAAGTTTCAAAAGAGAACACTCGATAACGTGTATACGCAGGAATACCTCGCGGAATCCCGGGAGAGCCCTTGGGGAACAACTCAGAGAGACCAGAAAGAGGGCCTTGAGTTCAATGGTGCACAATACGACGAAATTAATGACTACTGCAAGGAAAAGAATATCCATTGGTCAGCGTCTGCTTGGGATATTGATAGTCAGAAGTGGCTAGCATTCAATTATAATCTCTTGTTTAATAAGGTTGCCTCTGCAATGATTACCAACACTGACTTTCTGAAAGTTGTTGCCGCGGAGGGGAGAAATACTTACATTTCCACTGGAATGAGCACGGTTGAAGAAATTCAAGCAGCCGTTGATATCTTCAGGGAGAACAACTGTCCGTTTACCCTTCTTCACTGTGTGTCGACTTATCCATGTCGCGACGAGGACTGCAATATTTCTGGTATGCTGACGCTCAAGAACACGTTCAATTGTGATGTTGGCTATAGTGGCCACGAACGAGGCCACCTTCCAACCATCATTGCTTCATCGCTTGGCGCGACGGCCATCGAGCGACACATTACTTTGGATCGGTCAATGTATGGATCAGACCAGTCTGCTTCCCTAGAGCCGAATGAACTGGCTCAATTGACAAGCGCCATCAATTCCATCGAAGGAATCTTGGGAACGGGCGAAAAGATTGTTTCCGACGCGGAACTTTCTGTAGCAAAGAAGTTGCGATACTGGATGTAAAAATGTTGGCTTCTCTCAAGGGAAAGAATGTTTTTCTAACCGGCGCTACCGGTGGTATCGGAAGAGAGTTGGCATATCAGTTTGCTCGTTCTGGGTGCAATCTGTTTTTAACAGGTCGCGACCGAGAAAGGCTTTCTGATCTTGTTGACGAGATCGTCTCCATCGACAAGCACTATGGAACAACCGGCTTCCAAGCGGGCGATCTTGAGAACACTCAAGACGTCCTTTCCTTGGTTGAGGGTGCAAATAATTGTCTTGGTAAGATTGACATTCTTGTCAATTGTGCTGGGTCTTTCATTGTTAAACCGCTGTTCGAATCCTCCTTGGATGATTTCGATATGTCTTTCAATGTTAACGTCCGCGCCCCTTTTCTTTTCTCACGTGAGTTTGCAAAATCAATGTCGAAGAGCGGATGGGGGAGAATCATCAATATTGGTTCTTCCTCATCCTATTCGGGATTCAGCAACACATCTCTGTATTGTTCCTCAAAGCATGCACTTCTTGGAATGTCCCGATCATTTTACGATGAACTAAAAGACCACAATATTAAAACATTCTGTTTCTCCCCCGGCTCAGTAAAGACCGAGATGGGTAAAAAAGTAAAGAACCAAGATTTCTCAACTTTCATTGATCCAGAGGAGTTGGCAGAATATATCGTTTTTACAATTTCTTTTGATTCGGATATGATATCAGAAGAACTCAGGATCAACAGGTTTAAAATACAATGAAAATAGGAATTATTCAGGGACGCCTTTCTGAGCCGACCTTGGGCTTTCAAGAGTGCCCAGCCGACTGGAGGAGAGAATTATACATTCTTGACTCTCTCGGACTCTCACACGTAGAGTGGATTGTTACAGACAAAAGTTTCTGGGCAAATCCGATATTTGGTCCCGAGGGCCTTGATGAAAAGAAAATTAGTTCCATATGCGCTGATTTTTTTGTAAGCCCTCTTTTCGAAAACAAGTTGAAGATGAGGCAATATATGGATGTTGTCTGTATTATAGCCAAGGTCCGCGGAATAAACAAGATCACAATCCCCCTCATGGAGAACAGTAGCGTCGAGGATGCAAAGGCAAGAAAAGACGTAATTGATCTAATCTTCCCCTGCTCTCAGAAATATCCAGAAATTTGTTTTTCTTTCGAGGCAGAGCTTGGATATGAAGAGTTGTTGGAAATTGTTTCATTGTCTGATCAATTTACAGTCACATACGATACCGGAAACATGACAAGTTATGGAGTAAATCACTCGGAATATATTCAGGCCGTCGCTCACAAAATTGATAACGTTCATTTGAAAGATAGAACATACGATGCGAAGACCGTAAGTCCCGGAACTGGCGATACAAACTTCAAATTAATCTTTAACGAATTGAAGGAAATCGGGTATAATGGGATCTATACAATCCAAACTGCTCGTGGCAATGACGGCGATGAAGTCAACACGATCATGGATCACAAGAAATATTTCGAGGAATTATACAATGAGTGATATTAAGAATGTTTTTGATATGACCGGCAAGACGGTCTTGATTACCGGCGCCGGCGGATTGCTTGGCCCAAAGCATGCCGAAGCAGTGATTGAAGCCGGCGCCTTGGCAGTAATTACTGATCACCACGAAGACCGCGCAGTTCGTAGAGCCCAGCAATTGAACGAGAAGTATGGTCGCGAATGTGCCCTGGCCTTCCATATGGACGTCACAAACAAGGAATCCATTGAGAATGTGGTCAATAAGTTGGATAGAATTGACGTTCTGATTAACAATGCGGCCAAGGATCCCAAAGTGAAGAAGGAAGCGGGTTTGACCCCCGATAGTCGCTTTGAAACTATGACGTCGGAATATTGGGCGGAAGGCCTAGATGCTGCACTGAACGGCACTTTCTACTGCTCTCAGGCCGTCGCCAATAAAATGCTCAAGTCTGGTGGTGGAGTTATTCTAAATATCGCTTCTGATTTGGGAGTTATTGCTCCCGACCAGAGGCTTTATCGAAAGGAGGGCGTTCCAGAAGAGCAACAGAATGTCAAGCCGATTACATATTCGGCTGCAAAGTGGGCAATTGTTGGAATGACAAAATATCTTGCTGTTTATTTTGCAACGAGAGGTATTCGCGTCAATTGCCTAAGCCCAACAGCGGTATATAATGATCACCCGGAAGAGTTTGTTGAAAAATTGACAAACATCATTCCAATGAAAAGAATGTCTCACATTGATGAGTACAAGGGTTCCATTGTATTTCTATGTTCAGACGCCAGCACGTACATGACTGGTGAAAACCTCGTCATCGACGGCGGAAAGAGTGTGTGGTAAAATGAGTAATAAGGTTCTTCACCCACCAATGAAATATGTAGAAAAGGGATGGGGTTATGAAAAGTGGATTATCAACAAGCAAGAGTATTGCGGAAAGCTTCTTTTCTTTGAGAGGGGCAAACGTTGCTCTTGGCATTATCACCTTGTAAAGGATGAGGTTTTCTATCTTCAATCCGGCAGGATGATCGTCAAGTACGGCGATGGTGATAATCCAGAGCTAGCAAATGAAATTATTCTAGAGCCCGGCCAGAACTTTTATGTATACCCCGGCCTAAGACACCAAATGTTGGCATTAGAAGATTCGGAGCTTTTGGAATTTTCTACAGAACATTTTGATGCAGATAGTTACCGGGTCAAGAAGGGAGATTGATTTGAAGGATATCAAGGACGTGTGTGTTGTAATTCAAGCGCGCCTCAATTCAGAAAGAGTACCCCAGAAGATGATCCGCCCCTTCGCGGATTCATCTCTTTTTGAGATCGGTGTAAAGAAGCTTCTCAACTCAAGAATCATCCCCAAGGAAAACTTTTATGTTTCTGTTGGGGAACCGGAACTTGTTGATATTGCTGAGAAACACGGCGTCAATGTATACCACAGAAGCGAAAAGTCCGCCAACGCCGAGAACAGCATCTTGGATATCTACGAGTGGCACGACCAGCTACCATACAAATATGTTGTTCTAGTCAGCGCATGCAACCCCCTACTCAAAACAGAAACGATCGATGGCTTCTTTGAAAGGTACCTTGAGACAGACTCCCAAGGCCTGTTCGCAGTGATGGCAAAGAAGCAATATTTCTGGGACGCAGATGGAAATATGATTGGTGAGTGGCCATTGGATCAAAAATTGATGAACACAAAGACGATGAGAACTACGTATGAGGCAGCGCACTGCCTTTATGCAAGCCGGCTCGATGTTATCAAAGATGGTTTCTGGATGGATGATAAGATCCCACCAGCACCTGAGCTTTACACGATTGAAGAACAGGAAGCCCTCGATGTTGATTATGAGTGGCAGTTCCACGTTTGCGAGGCAGAATACAAGAGAGTAGCCAATGAGTGATCAGAGAATGAAAGAAGTGTTGGCTCACGTGAAGGGCCGCATCGACGCATCAGGGGTGAGCGAGGATATTGAAGGCTATCCATATATCCAGATCCTGAACTTCTTCCCAGATGATTATTACGAAGAACTAGTGGAGACGTTCAAGGGAATGGACACAAATGTTTTCCAAGTCTTGTCAAAGGTCTACACGACCCGATCCGTATACCAGTTGACAACTGGGGAAAATAACGATGTTCATATGAACTCGTTTAATAATATCACGGAGAATCAGAGAAATTTTTGGAAAGATTTTCAAACGACTTTCTTGTCAAATGATTTTTTCAAGACTGCCTTTTTGGATAAGTACACTGACCACATTGACTTTCCTTACCCCGACCAAGCATATTCCAACTTTAGATTGCAGAGAGACTTCAAGGGATATAAGATTGGGCCCCACAGGGACCGCCTCGATAAAGTGTTGAGTGTGATGTTTTACACCCCAACGACCACGGATCCCGACATCTTGGAGGACCATGGTACAGCGTTGCTTACTCCAAAGTTCGATAACCCCGAAACATACCCGCTGCATCCTGATCACGTTGGCACCGGTAAGGATCGTCACTTTTTGTTCGAGGACATGAACTTGGTAAAGACTGCAGCCAGTATTCCAAACAGTATATACAGTTGGGCCGTCGCAGCAAAATCCTATCACGGAGTAACTCCATTGCAATCTGACCACTGTCGGCATACAATGGCTTTCTTTTTGAAGACTCCAAAACATCTAACTTCGCATCACAAGCTTTACGGGGATCCAGACTTTAAGGGAGCGTGAGGTGAAGACATACCAAGAGCATTATAAAGAAAGCCAGCAGACCTATAGGGGAGAGCATGGCCCCTTCGCCTATCCTAGGGCAAAGTTATATGATTTTACAGTGCGTGAATATGGCCCATCTAAATCCGATAACCTAATTCAGGTTGACGATAGGATCATGTCTCTCATTGGAGATATATCTGACGTGGGAAAACAAAGGTTTGAGGATCCAAATACACACTGTTGGGCACCCCCCGGCCTAGATTCCTCTAGTGATACAATGTATAGGGCAAAAGATGTATGGAACGTTAGCGCTATAGGCGAACTAGCATCTTTGGTTATGCCGCAGATAGAATCTAACTTGTTTGGTTCTTATTCAATTGTTGATGGTTTATATTTTTATAGAACTGTACACAAAGAGGCGGCAGAGATGAGGGGATCCCTTTTGTGGCATTACGACAACCATATCAAAGAAAGGATCAAGATTCTTTTTTATTTGAATGATGTAACTGAAGAAAGCGGCCCTTTCGAATATTTGTGGAATGAACAAAGATCCTGCGGGCTTAAAGCAGAAACAAGAAGGGTGGATCACACTCAATGGCAAAAATATCATTCACGAGTTGGAGAAAGTGAGATTCAATCCCTTGCGGAAAAAGGATTTCGTCCAAAAAAGATGATTGGCTCCCCCGGTACATTTGCGATGTTTGATAATAATTGCGTACACAGGGCAAACGTTCCTTCCCCCGGAACCCATCGCGATGTTTTTGTTTTGATGTTTCGCCCATATCACGAAAAACTTTACCCGCACATTGATAAGAGATGGACGGGCACGAATTATCATTCCGATACAAATACAAATCCAGAGGATAGAGAGGTTACAAAAAGATGAAGTGTCATTGCTGTGGAAAGGATTATTTTCTAAATATGCCTTGTGTCTATGAGTGCCTATCATGCGGCCACACACATTGTGACTATCCCGGCGATAGTATTCAATACCACCAGATACAATATAGGAATTTACAAAGAAGAGATTGGTCCGAGATCAATCAAGAGGGTAAGGTAATGCCCCTCTTTCACGAGAAGAGGAGGGAGATTTGTCTCAACCGCTTGTCCCGTGTGTCCAAGTATTTGGGCTACAATGACACCTGCTTGGACATTGGCGGAGGAGCCGGAACATTTGCTTCCCATCTCAAGCCTAGCGTCGCAGAGGTTGAATGTACAGAGCTTGCCCCCCTGCTGATCAACGAGGCACGTGCCTTGGGCTTCAACACATATGATGAAGACTTTCTTAAGATCGATTTTAACAGAAAGTATGATTTCGTTTTTGCGTGGCATGTCTTGGAACATGTTGACGATCCGGAGCAGTTTCTCATCAAAACCAAGGAACTGTCAAACAAATATGTTGTCATTGAAATCCCCCTTCTCGTCGCCCTGAATGGAGAAGGTAGACAAAGAAAGTTGCGAGCCCCCAAGATAGACGACTACGATGGGCATGCACACCTGTTCTGTGAGAAGTCATTCCGAACAATGGCAGAAAGACACTTCAATATCGTTGAATTGGTGGAGGGAGTACAATCCCCAGCCCTTTTGGTTATTATGGAGCACAAAGATGGTTGATATTCCAGTTGGTACCGAGTGGCTTGGGCACACTCTGTTGGCCAATGGCTCCCACATCGATGACCCTAGATACCAAAACGTCCCAGAATTTCAAGGAGCCAAGGAACAATTAAGTGTCCTTTTTCCAGAAGAGGTATCTATTTGGTCCAATCCGACCACCAGCATAAGGTTTGGGAGCAATCAATATCGACGCCTCCAAACTGAAAAGGGCCTAGAGAGTAGCGGTAAAAGACACAACTTCAGTTCTTGTAAATCACAGTGGCTGAAGGGTGAATTTGGATTGAACTACATGAATAGAGTCCGATCGCGCACCACATATTTGCAGGACGTACCATTCGGAGCCTGTAGTGAGTTTATAGTTCAAGGATACGATGACGTCAAGAAAGCATATGATGGTTCATCTGTCTTGATTGTTGGAGGAGGTCCATCCGCTAGTGATGTTGACTGGAATGCTGATCAAGTCGATCACGTGTGGACTTGCAATACATTTTATGAAAACCCCAAGTTCGAAGACATAAGGGTAGATTGCGCCGTGATGGCCCCTCATATGGATCTCTTGGAAAATGATCTCTTGATGGAATATCTTGAAAGGCACCCTGAAACATCCATCGCGTTTGAAACAGAACGAGGCGATTACGAAAAAGACTGGCAGAAGATGTACGACTTCATGACAGAAAATCGTAGTAGATCATTCTTATATGGAGTCCGATATCGATCACAACTTGGAATCACCACGAGACAAATATGTCTGGCAATCTTTTTGGGGATCAAAGACATTTACGTCGTCGGTTTAGACGGTCAATCGCTGGCCAACGACCGCCATGCTTTCGAGGGCAAGAAAGAAAAGCCACTTTGGTTCCAATCACAACAGCTTGAGACTGAGCAGTTCATATGCTTTTGGGAATACATTTGTGAGCTTAAAAAGAAGTATGACTTCAACATAATAAACTTGGCAGAGGACCTAGATTACAATATGTCATCGGAGATAACGAAATGGTTAAAATCGCACAGCTAGCGTCATATGACGTTAACGTCGGTGACAACATAGCAATATACAATATCAGAAGAGTTATGGAAAAGCTGGTTGACCAGCCAATCGAGTGGACCAATTTGCAAATATCTCAGTTTCACGAGATTCGCAATGATGTGAAAAAATCTTCTGAAATATTGAAATCTATTTCTGATAATAACGATATGCTGATCGTCGGCGGCGGTGGCTTAATTGAAGGCGATAGCGGAAAGTTTGGAACTAAGTGGAAACTTCCGTTCAACGAGGAAACCCTCGCGAAGATAGATATTCCAATTGTGTGCTTCGCTGCCGGCATCAATTATTTCCGAAACTGGCCCGGCATAAGTGACGAGGGGATTGAAAACATCAAGCTCTTTGCAAATAAGTGTAGTCTCTTTTCATTAAGAAATGACGGGTCAGTAGACCTGTTCAAGAAGTTTTCAGACCAACCCGTTGAAGAAGTGCCAGATCCCGGATTGGTATTCGATGATCTTTTACAGATACCCAAAAGAGAAGAGATAAATAGAGGATTTTTACAGACCGCTTGGAATAACAAAACACAACAAATGGAAGGCCGCGGCTTTAGTGAAAAGAATATAGCTCGTATGATTCAAACATCGGAGCAACATGGTTTACCAAATTTCCCACACACAAGCAAGGATTACAGGTTTCCCAACGTTTCAACCGTGTTTTCTCTAGATGCGTTTAATGAGGGAGTGAGATATAAAAGATTCTTGAACATCATCTCGGCATATTCAAAGTTTAATTATTCGGTAGCAATGAGGGGCCACGGACAGATGATTGCTATTGGTGTCAATCTGCCCTCTATCTACCTCTCCACGCAAGATAAAGTGCGCGATTTCTCATATAGAAATGGATTTACTGATTACAACGTGGACATAGTGGAGGCTGAGTGGCACGCAAAGCTGAATGAGAAGATCACTCGCCTAAAAACTGATAAAGAATATCTTCAAAATTGGTATGAAATAAGAGACAAAGTTGTGGTACAATATACGAAAGATTTCTATGATTTCTGCCACAAGATAAAGGACTTGCTGTAAATGGAATGGTTCTACCCAAATGATTCAAGATACTACCATGGTGGCAAGGTTGCTGTTGATTTTCACAATCTTCATAAGATGAAGAGGAAGCAGCAGTATCCCTTGGAGTTGGAAAATGAATATAAAAAAGAAGTCGATCGGTTCAAGGAAAACGGATATATTACATTTCAGAATGCAATTGCACACGATATTATTGATTCGATTAATGAACAGACGGAGAGAATGATCCGCGATAATGTCAATTTAAAAATGCACGACCAGCACTATGCAATGGTTGCGGATCCGTTCCTAAATGTCAACGAGGCATTTAACTTGGCTTTTAGCGATCACATGCTTAAGTTTGCGATTGAGTACCTTGATTGCATGCCCGGTATAGGAACGTTCAACCTCCGCAAGAGCTATGTAAACGACTTGGCCCCAAAGACAACACAACTATTTCATTACGATCGACAAAATCTTCAGTTTTTCAAGTTTTTCATCTATATGGATGATGTCGACGCCCCGGAAGACGGCCCGCTTACGCTCGTCAAGGGAAGCAACAAAATGCGCCCCCCGAACCACTCCAGTAAACACCGCTGGACTGAACAGGAAATGAAAAATCTATATGGTGAAGACAGTCTGGCATATTTGACTGCCAAAAAAGGCGATTTGATTGCGGCAACCACGACGTGTTATCATCGTGGCACAAAGCCGACAAGGAAAGAGAGAACAATGCTCACCCTCAACTATGTCACTCACCCCGAGGGATCTGGTACTGATAGGCCCGGGCAATATGAAAAGCGCTTTAAGATGAAAGAACCTCAATATGAGGGTTTGGCTGATTGGAAACGTCCAGCAGCAGACTTCTTGGACAAG
>TARA_R110002074_G_scaffold233_2_pt1 | contig 27062 bp, 27 predicted proteins | sample TARA_R110002074 | Tara Oceans TARA_R110002074 (sample SAMEA4397215) | marine metagenome | biome: Polar Biome; feature: [MIX] marine epipelagic wind mixed layer (ENVO:01000061); material: water (ENVO:00002006), including particulate matter (ENVO:01000060) such as... | depth 10-100 m | reverse complement strand
CATTTGCCATATACTACTATTGTGTTCTGTATAGTATTGTTCTATAGCAGGTGTTTGTTGATAACATTGGAAGTAATCGTCAAAATTCAACTGACTCATTTGCTCATGAGTAATGCCAAAGTTATCTATCTTTCCGTATTTAATCACAGTAACTCTCTAAGGTGCCTTTACGTCTAAGATCTAAAGTAGCACAATGTATACCGCCTGAGAGCGTCATAGAGTGTCTAAACTGTACAGGTACACTATTGATACCATACTTGTCTAGTTCACGCATTAGAGGCTCTTGTGCTGAGTCTAAGACTACTGTATTCTCATCTACACTGAGTAAGTTCATACCAATGTATGGTGAACAGGGTGGCATGTAGCCTTGCTCTGCTAATTTGCTTCCTTGTACTACGCAATCATCAAACCAAATCTTATCCCATTTTTTAAACATCTCAGGACAGTTATCAGGTGTTACCCTGCTACTATTCATTAGCACTAGACCTGGTCTAAGCGGGACAATGGTACTATCAAAATGTGCAAAACTATATAGTTCACTGTAATGCATTTTATAACCCATAGGCTCAACTAATCTTTTTAACCATTGATACCCTTTCATGTTTCCTGAATTAGAAACTTGATATAATAAATCTCTACCAACTCTCACAATATTAGGAGCATCAAAACAAATCTCATGGTTAAGTAGTGTTGGCTTGTCTTCTATGTCATCAAATGTGTACATGTTATCATGTAAATTTGGTTTAGGTGCTTGTAACCATAATGCGCCATCTTCAAATGCTTCATACATTATGTCTTCGTATAATTTTGTTTCAAAATATCTTGCTCTTACAGGAGTAGGAGTCTCAATAAGCATATCGCCTAAAGGTAATATTAAATCTCTTGGGCACCAACTGTACCAGCCTTTTGATTGCCAACCCTGACCAATGTCGTAATTTACATTGTCCCAATCAATAATTTTAGGTCTGCGTACTGTTACACCTAAATTTTCTAATGCTTTTGCAAGTCCGTCTGCATCTTCATTGGCTTCGTCAATTACCCATTGCGGATATGTGCCTTCTAATTTTTCTACATCTTCTTTTTTAAAATTTGCGTAACTGAAACTTCTTGCTGAAATATCAGTTGCTATTCTGCTGTGGTGAGCATGTCCAACGATGATCTCTTCTAAAGGATCCCAATCGTTGTGAGAATTTACTATCATAATGTCTCCTGTGTGATATTGTTATTACCTACTATTTATAGGTTTGTTAAATAACTTCCCTATATTATTCGGATTAGTTAAAATTTTATAATTATGCTCTATAATATCAGAGGCACTATCTATTAAATCTTGTTTTTTTGCTTCTGTTAAATTACAAAAACGGTCAATCTCTTTTGCAATAAATTTCGCTTTGTCTTCTCTATTTCCTAACTCATCATAAGACTCATCAAATATTGCATCAAACGTTTTATAGCCTAAGTCTTTTAAAAGTTGCAAGTAACCTTTTTTGCCATACACAATAAAAGGCATTTTATTATACATTGCTCTATAGATCTTTTCTGATGCGAATAACGGAACATTTGATTCTGTATCTTCTATTACTAATTCAAGGTGTACTGCTTTAGTCCAAGGAGTAATATTCATAAAGTTAGGATGCTTTTGATATTCATCGGTCATGCTTCTTATGTTATATCTGCCTTTTGAATCATCTAGATTATCTATAATGTTATCGCTATCAGTAATATACCCTTTAGTATATAGTCCGTTTTCTTTGAGAGCATCTAGCATTATTTTTTTGCCAGGTCTAACAGTAAATGCTAAAGCAATAAAATCTTTAGGATTGTTTTTGTAGTTTACTTGACTGGTCCAATGTACGTTTCCTGTTACTGCCCATACAGAAAAGTAATCTATGTAATGTAAGTTCATATCAAAATCACTGTAATCAAATATATTAGGATTACAGTTAGCATAATGTATTTTATTTCTTACATTATTTCTCAGATATTTACTACATGCTCTAAGATCTTGTTTAGTAAAAGGTTCAGTAGGAACATAAAATAGCACTTGATGTCCTTGTAAAACTGTTCTTTCTATTATTTGCAGTATGTCTGAATTAAAAACTGTTTCTAGATTTACTGGAGCAAAGCAATTATCAAATCTTATTGCTATATCATTATGAGGAAGATGTCGATATAAATTTTCTATACCGTTATGATGTGTAACCTTGTCGTATTCTTTTTCAAAGCATTCTTTTGCAACTTGTTCAAAATGATTGCGTCCTAACTGAAGATTAATATATCTATCCCAATCCCATTGCTCGCCAATTGAAAATAAATCTAAGTTAGGCATCGGCTAGCCACTCACTTATACACACTCTATAATTACCGTGGACACCCCTATTGAATTCGCTATGTCTTATATCATCGCCTAAAGCAAATATAACAGTATCACTCCAAACAAGATCTTCGTCATCACATACGTTGCCATACTCTTGTGCATACTTATTCCAGTTATAGTCAGGACCAAAATGCCTCATGTATTCTACCCCTAATGCCATGCTATGTTTATTTTGCATTTCTACTTCATTTAACATACTCACGCCATCGTCTGCATATTCTTTTGTCCAACGTATTCCTACTCTGTGATTTTCTAATGTAAAAAATGGTTTACTTAAACTGCAAGTCACTTCTTTAATTGCAGGATAATCATTTAAATTTAAATGGCAGTTTTTACTTATTCCCCAATATGCTAAATCTAAACATACAGGTATATCCATAACGTTACATATTTTCATTAATTGTTCAAACTCTGGATGCATACAACCAAAGTCACTAAAAGGTGCACTGATTAATAATGCATGTAATCCTGGGCCTTTTATAATACCTTCTAGATGATGTGGAGAATCCACATACTTAAATTCTACATGTTTGCCTAAACATGCGTGGTATTGAAAATCTCCTTTCAGCACAATTATTTCTCTATCTTTACTGTGCCTTAAAATAAACTGATCGAATGTTTGACTTGTTCCTTGTGTGTAATCAGCAAAACCAAAATGGTGCAATCCTTCTATGCTATTTAATGAACCGTAGTTCATCCATTCATTCCATACAGATGCATAGTGCTCTATAGTAACTGGTAGTAAAGGTTGCAATATATTGTCGTGAAATTCTGACACTTCACTATTTCTAATAGGTCTTGCTCCTCTAATTGCAGGCATCTTCTAGACTCCCTAAAAAGTTTTCATTGCTTTGCACTCTAAATATACCTTTTGTTATGTGATAATAATTTGTGTTTATTTGTTCTTGTGTATTTACTAATACGTCAAGCAAATCATTAGTTGACATTGCTTGTAAATCTTTTATAAGTTCGTGGCATCCGTTTACTCTGTCCCATAAAGTATCTGCATTACTCCAACTTAGATCCCAGCAATCTCTAAAAACTTTAAATCCAATTTTTTCCATTTCTTCGTTTATGCCTTTACAACCAAAACTTATAAATGGCTTTCTGTAATACATAGGTATCATCTGTTTCTCATCTGCATACCCATATCCTTCTCCTTCGCCTCCGGCTATAATTGCAATATTAATATCGTCGTATAGCCATTTTGCAGGAAGACCTCTTGCATGGACACTTGGCATATCTAAAATATGTGCATGACCAAATGCAGTATCTATAATGCTTCTGTACTGTGATTCTCCAACCTGTTTTCTTAATACATCTAAACTATGTAATATTAAATGTGTCTGGTATATCGATTCTTCTGGTCCTATATCTTGGTCTCGTAATAAGCCTTCTATATGCAATGCTTTCAAAGACCAGTTCCTGCTATACCTAATTGAATCTAATGTTTTACTGTTTTCTACTAATGACGACATAATGAGTCTATGTGGTCTGGGATTCCTCATTGTGAGCATGAACTTATTAGGGCATGTAACATAGTCTTGTATATGGTCAGGTGCATCTACTTCCTCGTCTCTAAAATGCCATTGGGCCATTTTTCTAACAGTTTTATTATAATGCACTCTATCAAAGTACCAAAGTTTTGTAACAAACTGTACATTAGGCATATTCATTATTGTTTCTGCTGTAGGCGTAATGTGTGTGTGCCCGGAGCCACTTAATACAAACGTTAAGTTCGTAAACTTTGTTACTAAACTTAAAAGTGCTTCGTCATTTTGACTAAAGAAAAAAGGTTCAGTTGTCGTGTATATTAAAATTATTTTTTTATTGTCCGGATAATAAGTTTCAGCATCACCACAGATTTTTTCAATTGGATACAGTATAGCATCTATAGGTGTACTTTGAAAATCAATTGGAAATACACATATTTCGTTTTCACCTACAGGTTCGTATTGCTTACTAACCATAGCAGATTGATATTTTTCTGAAAGGTGATCTCGCCATTCAAATAATTGTGTTATTTCTTCCAGCGGATAATGATCTTGTGACAGAGGTACCTCTGGTATATTTGTGTTGCTGTATTTGTATATAAACCTAAACATATTTTTATCCTGGCGGAGAGTGAGAGATTCGAACTCTCGGTACAGTTACCCGTACTCTTCCTTAGCAGGGAAGTGCTTTAAGCCACTCAGCCAACTCTCCTGTTTTGATATTTATCGGTAAAAATCTGTATATGTGAAAATTAATGATAAGTATGTACTATGTATAACCACCACATTACAGCAGTACATGTTGAAGCAACAGATAGATGTAATGCTCAATGCCCTGTGTGTATACGTTCGTACCAAGGTGGCCCTGTAAATGATATTGTTACTGATAGTGAATTAGGATTAGCACATTTTACAACTTACCTAGGAGAGGACTTTTGTTCTAAAGTTGCCACTTGGAACTTTTGTGGTAATAAAGGCGACCCTGCTAGTGCTTTGGAACTTGTTGAGATATTTGAATATATTTTAAAATGTAATCCTGAAACAAAAATAGATATGAGAACTAATGGTGGCGCAAGAAGTGAAAAGTTTTGGGCAAGTATAGGAAAACTTTTTAAAGATACAAAATGTAATGTAATTTTTGCAGTAGATGGTTTAGAAGATACCAATCACATTTATAGAAAAAATGTTAAATGGTCTAACCTGTATAGAAATATGAAAGCATATTTTCAAAATGGTGGCTATGGAAATGGATGGTTTGATACACTAAAGTTTGGGCACAATGAACATCAATGGGACGAAATAGAAGCACTTTCAAAAAGATTTGGTGTTTGGACTAATTTTAAAGAACCATATGGCTTTGCTAAACTGCCAAACGGAAAACTTAAAACTATTCCGGTATACGATAGAAATCCAGACTGGCGAGGAAATTATAATCCGTTATACACTATTAAGCCACATGGCGATGTAGAGTATGAAGACCCTGCATATATGCCTATGGCCGAAGAAGATGTTAATCAAAAAGAAGTATTCTATGATTACAACTATGATGAATTATTTAAATACAGCGACACCGCTATTAGTTGTGTTGCTAATCAACCAGATAACGACCATTACGAAATATTTTTAGACTGCGACGGTAGTGTTTATCCTTGTTGTTTTATAGGATCAAGATTGAACTATGGTGAGGATCAATTAGAGGCTATGCTAAAAGATGAGAATATTGTTCTATCACCAAATAACACAATACACGACATACTAAAATCTAGATACTTTATAAAAACTGTACCAGATGGCATATCAGGTAAGTTTACTGATACTAACCTAACTATAGAAGGAAAAACAAATCATTGTTTAACATGTATAGACTGCTGTGGCATGAAGATGGAACTTTCTCATATGAAAGAATCGTAAACCGATAAATAGTAGTATGCCTAGATTAAGTTTATGGAATCCAACGAAAACCAAAGACTTCGAATTCATTGATAGAATAGTCGGAGAACACCTCCACGCGGGTGGAACAGGCGTTCACGTCCACAAATACTTAGGAATACAAGATTCGCCTGCATCAGGTGATCCTACTAGACCAGGTGGATCCGATAAAAATTCAGAAGTTTTTATACAAGATTTATTATTTTTAGAAAATAGAGATAGAAAATACAGCAAAGATATTTTTGAACTAAGAGCACAATATAATTTAGGCGATAATGACTCGTTTGATTTAACACAATTTGGTATGTTCTTAGCCAATGATACTTTATACTTCAATTTCCATACAGAAAGTATGGTAGAAGCAATAGGCAGAAGATTAATGCCAGGTGATGTATTAGAAATACCTCATCTCAGAGACGACTTGTTACTTGGTAGTGACGATGCTATAAACAGATATTTTGTTGTTACTGATGCCAGTAGGCCTGCAGAAGGCTATGATGCTAGATGGTGGTCACATTTATGGAAATGTAAAGTTGGCCCTATAACAGACAGTCAAGAATACAGAGATATACTTGGTACTGGTGAAGAAGAAAGTGATCTTAGAAATCTTATCAGTAAGTATAAAGATGAAATTATTATCAATGATAAAATACTAGAACAAGCAGAAAAAGATATACCTAATGCATTTAAACTTAATTCAGATCATTTATATATTGAGGAGTCCACAGGTAAGCCTGGTGTAGGGTTTAGTTCAGGTCAAGTACCCAACGGCGTTAGTGTTGTTGGTAGTGGAGCATCTTTTCCTGCAAGTGGCGTTAGCAATGGCGACTATTTCTTAAGAACAGATTTTTCACCAAACAGATTATTTAGAAAAGACGGAACACGTTGGCTAAATGTAGGCTCAGACTATACAGGCAATTGGGCGGCGGCTAATAGGCTGTTAGAAACATTTGTTAATAATGATACATTTGTAACATATAGTGATGGCGAAGTTGCGGCAGAAAAAACAAATTTAAGCAAGGCTGTAAAGCCTAAGACGGATAACTAATGGCTGGCAAGAATTTAGATTGGTGGTACGATGAGCAGTTGAAAAGATATTTGATTCAACTTATCAGAGTATTCTCTAATTTTAAAGTAGAAGAAAATACAGAAAAGGGCAAACACTATAATAGAGTTCCTGCACGTTACGGTGATATGAGCAGAATGGTTGCTAGTATTTTGCGTAATAATTCAGAGAATGTTATTAATAGTGCACCTTTTATAACTGTAACAATTGGCAGTTTGCAAATTGCTAGAGATAGAACATTCGATCCTTTCTTAGTTCAAACAGATCAAGTTGCAGAACGTGAGTTCAAGCAAGACGAAAATTCATATGGTACTGTTCAAGGCAACTTATATACAACACAAAAATATATGCCTGTTCCTTATAATCTAACTATTAATGTTGATATATGGACTACTAATACTGATACAAAAATGCAGATAATGGAACAAATTTTAATATTGTTTAATCCATCATTGCAATTATCACAAAATGACAATCCTTTAGATTGGACTAATATATTTGAGTTGGAACTTTTAGACATAAATTGGACTAACAGATCTATACCTGCAGGGGTAGATGAGGCTATTGACATTGCAACATTAAATTTTGCAGTTCCTATTTGGTTAAGTCCTCCAGCAAAAGTAAAACGTCAAAGTATTATACAGCAAGTTACAACTGATATGCATTCAGTTGATAATATAGAAGAACTAGGATTTAACGAAGGCTATTATGACTTCTTTAAAGACATTGCCGATACAGCAGAAATTGTTGTTACACCAAACGATTATTATGTTCAAATAACAGGCGCAACTGCTATTCTAATAGATAATGCAAGTGTAACCAAGAAATGGCTAGATCTAATTGAGATGCAAGGTGAACTGTCATCAACTAGTAAATTAAAACTTAACATATCAAACGATACAGATTCTACATTAAATATGATAACTGGTACTATTGCGGCATTACCAGGTAACGACACAACGTTAGTGTTTACATTAGACACTGACACTTTACCATCTAGTACATTAACTAATGTAGATAAAATTATAGATGCTAGAGGAAACTATCCAGGAGACGGTACGTTAGATGCCGCGGCAACTGGACAACGATATCTTATCACAGAAGATATAGATGATGTAGCATATCCTAATTGGGGCATTGATGCAAGTGCAAATGACATTATTCAATATAACGGAACTAACTGGATTGTTATATTTGATGCTTCGGTAACAAGCGATGTTGAGTATGTAACCAATGCAAATACTACCAAACAATACAAATGGCACAATGACTCTTGGATAAGTAGTTATGAAGGAATTTATAACCCAGGATATTGGAGTTTGATATTATAAATGGAAACTACAGCGGCAGGCGTCGTATTTCTTGCTAAAGATACCGGAAGGTGTTTACTACAGTTAAGAAACTCAGACAAACGATTTAAACATACATGGGGTTTTTGGGGTGGCATTATTGAAGGCACTGAAACACCGTATGAATGCATTCAACGAGAACTAGAAGAAGAAATAGGGTTCATTCCTGAACCACTTAAACTTAATCCAATAGACGTATTTCAAAGCAAAGATAAAAAATTCTACTACTATAGTTTTGTATATCTAGTGGAAGAAGAATTTTTACCACCTAGGCTTAATGGCGAAAGTTGTGGATATGCATGGGTTAATATAGGCAATTGGCCACAGCCATTGCATAATGGTGCAAAAGTTACATTACTTAAAAATGATGGCACTGGCAAACTACATACTATTCTAGATATCCATACTACATAAATAAACATATGAGCAAAGGCGAAATAATCGATTTTGTTGTTTTGCGGATAACCACTGAACTAGATAAGTTTGAACGAACTACTACAATCCCACATACACTTCTAGAAGGTGCGATAGAGATAGACGAAATACAAGACGTTTACTATGAAAAGTTATCTCCAAAGTATCAAAAAATATTCGATAAACTTTTAAAAGAGTATCACCAAAATATTGGCGAAAATATCGTATCTCTTAAAAAAGCAATGAAAAAAGACTATGCTCGTGCAATGAAGAATCAATCTACTGAGCATAATAGTTTTAGATTTAAAGAAGTAATGAATTCCTATCGTCCAGGTATGAACCCTGTACGAGCTCTTTACTACGAAACAAGAGAAGTTACAAGAAGATATAATCCAGAAAATCCACATCATTATTGGCTTAAAGATCTTATAACAGATAAAGAATTTAATAATATAATATTAGATGCCTTAGGTGCAGACACAAAAAAATTAGAAAGTATAATTAAAAGATATTATTTTCCACTAGTGGAACATGGGGACGGTGTGCCTTTAGAAATGTTTCATGCAAAACAACAACTAAAAGACTTTAGACATTATTATATGTTTTTTCGTTCTACTAAAGATTGGGATAAAGAATTTTACGATGATCACTGATGAGGCGAACCTTCTCTATTTAGAAGCCAGTTAATTGTAATTCTAAAATCAGACTTAATGTCTACTCCTGCACTATGCCAACTATTTTCAGTAACTTTAAATAAAAGTAATTGCCCAGGCATTCCGCCTATTTCTTTTCCAGGACCGCGTTCATCTTCATGCACATTTGTTCCAAATACTTTTTCATCATTTAAGTATATTATACCTCTTGCAGGTATATAAAAGTCTCCATCGTAATTGTAATCGTTGTGTACATCAAGTTTTGAAGTTTTATCAAACATAGCAGTACCCATTGAGACTGTGACAATATCTAAATCCCATAAGTCATTTACTCTTCTAACAATTTCGTCTCTATGTTGATCTAGTAGATCTTGTGCAGGATGCGGAAACATGTTATTGAACTCGTCAAATTTTGTTATTACTACACTGGATTCCTTATATTCATTGTATGCAGATTTAACAAAGTCAGCATCTATAAAATCTATAAGTAGATGTTCAAAAGGCTCGTATTTTATATTATCTTTATGTATTGCATCTAAGTTTATCATTTTGATGTTTTTCTTTCAACTCCGTCCCAATCACCTATAGGCATTGGTTTTTTAATTCTTTCTGCATATAACTCTGCTAGTGTATTATTCCAGTTATGTTCTTTTATAATTTCTATCTGGTGTGAACAAGTTGCCCATTCTCTATTTTGATATGCATCTATCATTCTATTTACTACTCTTGCATATTTATGATTATTTAGTATAGTATAAATTGTTACAGGTGCTGTTTGGCCTTTAACTGCAATTTTATCTAAGATAGTTAAATTTTCCGGAGTGTTAATTTGTTTTAGTGTATGCTCAGTAAACATAAAGAACACACCATACTCTTTTGTTTGTGCTTCTAAACGTGCCGCTAAGTTTACACTATCACCTAATACTGTATAATCAAAACGTTGATTACTTCCCATATTGCCTACAACTGCATCGCCTGTGTTAATACCTATACCAACACCTAACTCCATAAGTCCGTCTGCTTTAAGATCCTTATTAAGATTTGCTAGTTCTACTTCCATTTCCATTGCTGTTTCTATTGCCAACTGAGCATGATTATCAACATCAAGCGGCGCATTCCATATTGCCATTAAGGCATCGCCTATATACTTGTCTATTGTTCCTTCTTTACGCATAACTAAATCAGTCATTGGTGTCATATATCTGTTTATAAGTTTGCCTAAACCTTGTGGGTCTGTTTTAAACTGTTCTGATATAGGAGTGAATCCACGTATGTCTGAGAACAAGTAGGTCATTGTTCTTGTATCACCGCCTAACTTTAAGAGGCTTGGATCTTTTTGTAACTTTTTAACCATTGCTGGTGCAAGGTAATGTTCAAATTGTTTCTTAATTTGTTCACGTAATTTAAACTGTTTGTAAAAGTTATTAAATGCCGCCTGTGTAAACACTAAGAACCCTGCTATTACAGGGAAAGTAGCATCTACTAATACTAAACTTCCTGTGTATTGTTTTACACTATAATATGCTATACCGCCTAATATAGTTAAACTAATAGGTGCTGTTAATAGCAAAGGTAATCTATATACTGCTAGTGCCACTAATAACATAGTCACAGACGCAACAAGAACCTCTATAAGCGACGATAATTGGCTCCGCTGTATATTTGATCCACTTATAAAGTTTTGTAGCATGTGTGCTTGTATATGCTGTGGATATAAGTTTCCTCTAGGTGTAGGCACTGGGTTAGCAATACCTTCTGCTGTAACACCTACTATAACAAATTTACCTGCTAAGTCTGGTATGCTTTCTGCACCCTCATACTCTATTTCTGTAAACTTATTATTAAAACGTATATATGCTGTACCGTTTGGTTGTGTAACAATAGGTTGGTATCCTTTAACAGCAATTTCCTGTATGCCTATTTCATTTGTTTTAACAATGTAACTTTTATTACCTGTTTTAACTCTCAACATCTCTACAGCAAAAGAGGGATATATTCTATCTCCTACTGTGATTGCTAATGGGTATGTTCTTGTTTGGTTGTCTGGTTGTGGTGCTGATGCATTTACTCCTTTGCCGTTACTTGCTGATTCTATAGTGTCTATATTAGTAACAAGATTAGGCCATTTAAGTAAATAATCTTTTGCTGGAACTGGCCCTATTGTGCCTGTGCCTATATGTGGTCCTGTTGACTTTACACCTTTAACACTCGATGCTTGGCTTATAACATTATAGTTTACAGGATTACGTCTAGCACCCGGTACGTTCATTACGTTCTGATTCAGCATACCTGCAAAACTATCATCTCCTCCAAATCTATCTGCTTCTGGAAACATAATAGTCCATCCAAGTACGCCACCGTTTTTCATAGCAACGTCTACAACCATTTGTGCATAGTATTGTCTAGGGAAAGGATATTGGCCGTATTTTGCTAAACTTTTTTCGCCAATGTTAATAAGTACAACATCTTGGCTTTGTACTATTTCATCTAATTGTTGGTAACTGTCAAATACTTGACCGCGTAATGATTGTAATGGAGTAGGATCAATTACCCTAAGTGCGAGTAAAAGAAGAATTGATACTGCTACTGCGTACCCGCTATATAACCATTTCATAGTTATATTTATCGGAAAAACTACCCTTTTACTACTTCTCTAAAGTGATCAATAGTAAGTTGCATGCCTTCTTCTAGGGGCATAAGTGTCTCATCTGACATATCAACATGTACCAAGGATTCCACATTTGCACTTACTGTGGCACCTGCGATCTCGCCTGGCCTCATTGGTAAGTTAATTACCTTACTACTGCTACCACTTAATTTTATAATAAGTTCTGCAATTTCTTGAACTGTTTTATTATCCTTAGGACCAACTTCTACTGCTTCTGGAAATACGTTTCCTACGTATGCTTTTTCTGTAGCAATAACTAATGCATGTGCTACATCACCAACCCAACACATGTCACTAACTTGTGACCCATCACCGTATACTTCTATGTCCATATTGTCTAATGCTCTGCAGGCAAACGATGGCGTAATCTTTCTTACTTTAGAGTCACCCCATGGCGGTACTGCTCTTTGTCTGGGACCGTATGCATTCATGGCTCTAACAATGTTAACCTGTGTGCCTCTATCATTATTATACATATCAATAAAACGCTCGACCATTGTTTTTGTTATAGAGTAAGGATTATTCATCCAATGATTTCCTACACCAATATAAGTACCAGGCAAGTTATATTGTGCCGCGGCTTCTAGCATATTAAGTCCGCCCATTAAATTACTTAATGCGGCTGGTCTTGGGTTTTGAATTGTTTCTTGTGTGCCTAATACTGCGGCTAAATGTATCCAACTGTCTACATGTGCCATTGCTTCAGTAACAGCAACTTCATCTCTTACATCTCCAAGTATCACTGGGCAAGGATAATTTCCTCTGTTATAATGATCGAAGATTACAGGTTCATGTCCTCTTTCCTTTAATTTTTCTACTACATAAGAACCGATAAATCCTGCTCCGCCTGTTACTAATACTTTCATTCTATTCTCCTAAATTGAATCTGGCCAATATTCTTTTATTATATCACTAAAAACAGCATGGCCTTTCTGTAACTGTATTGTGTTTAATTTTTCCTTATAATAGTATTTCTCTGCTTTAAAAAAGAAACTATGTCCGGGGTTTGTTCTTCTTGTTAATGTATTTACTGCATTATGCTCTCGTGCTTTACAATTTTGTATTGTGTATTTCTCTACTGCTGAGTTTATATTTTTTAATTCTGCTTTTGGATTATTGCTTACTATCTTTATTAATTCTCTTGCAGGATTATCAAGCATATCTTCATATCCTATTTGCACTGGTGCGTTTAATCCATATACAAATGAATCCTCATACTGTATCTTAGGTATAAAATTAAATAATGCCCCTTCCTCTAAAAAATAATCGTAGTATTCTGATTCAGTTAATTCGCATTCTTCGTCTTGAACTAACTGCGTGTAGTTCCATGCACTACATACAACATCTAATGGATGCCTAAAAACATGTATATCCGGACGAATACTAATTGGATATTCTGTCTTTTTAACAAGTTCATCTAAAATTGTTTTATCTGTTAAGTCGCAGAAATAGTCTGGCTTATGTAGTAATTCAATTGCCATCCATACTAACCAACTACCTCCACTTTTAGTATAACTTGCTACTAACACCAGTGCTCCTTTATCCAGTTATCTGCAGGCCATGTATGATCAACTTCGTGTGGCTGTGGCTTGCCGTGAAAGAATACCATATTAACTGTATCTGGTAGTGTGCGGACAGTTGCTAATGATTGTGCTTTATAACTTACACACTCATTAGGAAATTCATCTTGTAATCTAATAACCTGAGGAGGTTCTATAAAATCTGTTAATGCAGGTCTTGGGTTTTTATTAATTCTAACAACACCCATGCACTCTTCTAAAAATTGATTGGTTCCGCCCCATTGTGTGTAATCGCAATCTAAGTTAGGATAGTCTTTAGGTTCATATTTAGATGTAAAGTATTTCCATACTGCATCTCTAATTTCTTTATTCCACATAATGTATGCAGTTTGTAATCCTGATAGCCAACCAAAGTCACTAATAGTTGCAAACGGTTTATCTAAACCTATAATATGATCTATATTTCCTGTAATAATTGTATCTAAATCCATATATACTAATTGATCATTATGTTCATGCTCTGGATTAGTAAGTCCTATAATATACCACCATACAGGCAAGTCTACTAAAAACTCTCTTGTTTCGCATTCGACATCTGTAGGATCATCTGTATAACAGATAAATCTATGCGGAACAGTTACATATTTTTGTATTGCATGGTATAAGTTATTTACATACTCAGGACCAAATTTAGGACCCCATTTAAAACATACTATATCTATCATTTAAAATACTTCCTTTGGTGTTCTTGATTACTAGCATTACAAATATGATTCATCACTAAATTAGGTTCTTCTCTGCCTTTATCTTTAATTGTATTCCATATTGCATTAAGTTGCTCGTCTTGTTTAATAACATTATCTAATCTGTTCATCATATTATGTATCATATCACCATTAGGTATATCTGCTGTTATCATTCCGCCCCATGTAGGCACTTTTAATTCGTGCCTTAGTTTGTTGCCATCTATATCTCCGTTAACAGCATTAACTAATATAGAATGATGTATGTTTGTACCATTAATACATTGAACCATGTTCATTGCTATAGCACGTTGCACATCATTGCCTATATCAACTATTGTGTCGCAAATAGATAGTATCCAGCGAATATCATAATGCTTTAGTATAACATCTAAATATTCATTTAGCAAGACCCAAAATTCATCTCTTGATTGTTGATCATTAGTGTTTCTTCTTAATTTGATTATTTCTGCAACAAGCATATGACACACTTCTGGCTTTCCTATAAATTCTGCTCTAACAGCCTCTATATTCTTGTCCATATCTTGTATGCGATTTAGATTTCTAGCAGGTTCGCTACCTTGAATGATTTCTAAATTTGGGTCATCGATCATATTACATATTTATAATATGCTTTTTTTAGATAATACGTTTATCGGATTGGGATATATAAACACTTTCCTCTGCCTTTTAAAACAGAGGAAGTGTTAGAATAAGTAAAAAATATTACTCGCACTCTTTAGGATTCTTTGAGCAGTATTCCATTAGTTTCTGATACATCTTAATTTGACGTATAAACTCTCGGACCTCCTCTTCAGTCACCTGCTCATCCTCTTTCGAGGGTGTTGCTATTTCCTTTTCGTTCTTTTCCAAAAACTTAAAGGGTTTAAAGAATGAGCGTGTTACTTTTTTGGCTCTTCTTTTGGTTCTTCTTCTTGTAGTTCGTCAGTTTGCTTATCAATTTCATCTGAAACTGTTTCAACAATTCCTGCACCAACTTCTAGAGCAGTTGTAGAAATATCTGAAACATCTGATGCAACGGCTATCGCTACTCCTGATGCTGTTCCTACTACTGTGTCAACTGTGTTGACTACCAGTTCTTTGCCGCCGTCGATTACTGTACCTACAGACGCACAACCTTGAGCAAAGATTACAAAAAAGATTCCTAGAAATGCATTCTTAAAATTATTCATTAGTTTTCTCCTTATATATAAAGTGTTATAAAACCATCTGTTATTATAACATATAGTATTTATCTAAATTTTACTATCCGTGTGGGTGAAGCGGATCACCAAACATGCTATTTTGCTCATGCAAAAGTAATTGATAGACCAGATTGTCTTTGGTTTGGTCGTTAGTGCATGTATCTATTAGACCTAATATTTGATTTCTTTCTGCTTCTTCTATGAAATAAATTAAGTCACACCATGCCCACAATATTATAAACATAAGTGAACAGGCTATAATATAAAATATAACCGCAGGAAAAAAGTATGTGAATATTGCAAAGTGTACAAACAATACAGATAGTGAGTATATTTTAAGACTGTTAACCCACTTAGTTATCATTGCTCTTAAATTGTTCTATATAAGCATTGCTATGCCAGTATGTGTCTAACACAATATCTGCCACAAGAGCAATTAGGACTAGTGTCATAATCACAGAAAGATATATGTTTATACCGGCTGTTATCTTCAACCATTTGATCATATGTTTCATTACATGTAATTATAGCAGAAAAAAAATTGTTTGTCAAGTCCTTTTAGTTACTACCTTGTGTGACTGATACTGAACAGCCGCCTAATGTTACACATGTTTGAGTAAGTGTATAACTTTGTGTTGTAGTACCTTGTTGTAATAGTGTTACTGCGGAAGACTGGCTTCCGTATAAATTAATTGTGGCTGTATGAGCGCCGTCTCCTCTTTGCTCTCCATTTACAGTTATTGGCTGAGTTGTACTGGCATTTAGGTAAACATTTTTTAAACCATTACCACGTTGTCTCCAAAATACATCACTATAGTCTGCACCATATAAACGTACATCCATTACATGGTTGGTATAAAGTTGACCTGATACTTGACTCAATGTTATTTCTCCATTATCAGCATGTTGGTCTAAATTTATTAAATGGCCGCCATCGTTGTAATCACCTGCGGTGGCACAACTTGTATCATTAAGACTTATTAAATGGCAACCTTGTGATATTGTAATTTGATTATCGTTTCCCCAAACATGTAATCCTATTGTGTTACTTTCATTATTAGGACCGTCATTAACTTGGAAGGTAGTTATTTCGTTATTGTTGCCGTCAATGTCTCCACAGAATGTGGAATTGGTACAATTAACCGCTCCCCATAATGTGGTATAACCAAATTTATTTCTGTCACCGAACTGATTTACATTTACTGTATTACCGTCTCCGTCCATGCTAAAGTAAACTTCATTAAAGTCACCTTTTTGTACTATACCTAAATTTAAATTATCTGCTTTAGCATAATTTAATCCTAAGTCTACATTAATATCATTGCCGTCGCCTTGTTGTCCTATTCTTAAAAATAGTTCTGCACCTTCCTGATCTAAGGAAATAACATTATCGTCTGCTGTTGCAGTTAATGGTATTAGTAAACACATAGCCAATATAATATATCCAACTACTAATAGAGGTGTGTCTTTGGGTCTCATATTATTTAATTTTTCGTCTATGTTCATTGTTGTATAATCTCTATCTGTATTTCTGTACATTGATTAATACATAATTCTATAAGTTTACCATCTTCTAAAACTATTCTTGCATTACTGCCCGAGTCTAATTTTATATCTTGTCTGTTTGCAACTTGTTTGGTCATGTAAATTTTGCCATCAAAGTTATCAAATGTATTTATTTGTGTAGTAGGATCTAATCCTATTCTTGTACCTTGTATTCTATCAGTACCAGATTGGCTTTGTTCTGCTAACCCATCTACTTCTGTTTTTACAATGTCTAGTAGGTCTTCTAAAAAGTCTACATCTAGTAAATCCATATCTAATTCTGTAAATTCTAAATCTTCTGTTGTTTCGGCTAATGAGTCTTGCTCTAAAAAGTCTATGTCTAATCCTTTAAAGTCTAATAGTCCGCCATCGCCTTTTAAATCTTCTGCTTGTTGTTCTTCTGCCTCTACAATTTCTGTAGGCTTACTTACAATAAACATATTGTCTATCTGATTTAAGTCTAAATCTATTAATGTAACAGGCTGAGTTGGTTGTGTTTCTAATGTGCTTACCATAACTGCCTGATAGGCTTCTTCTAAAAGCACGGTACCACCTAAATTTGTAACTGTTATAGAACCACTTGGTTTACACCCTAGTTCTAATTTAGTATAATCATCACAGTCTGCGTCTGGCAATAATATAACTAAACTTCTGCCCAGCTCATCAACTGTGGTTGTAAAATCTGTTCCCCTTACACCAATTGTTGCTGTAGGAGTTTGTATTACTATATTCTCTTTAGGAACTAATCCTAACCCTCCTGTAGCAAATCTGGCTGTACCTTGAACAAAGTTCATAGCCATTCTGCTTTTACTTGGGTCAGGATCGTAAACGTATTCGTCTATTTCCATATATGTATGTTCTGTTAAACTAACCTGAGTCTGGTCTATAAATTCTATTTTCAGTCTGCCATTAGTTGTTTCGATTTCGTCGTAACTTACGATTTGTTCTTTAATTTTTGCATCAATTTCTTCGCCATCCAGTCTAACAATAGATCCTTGAACACCGCTTTGTTCAATGATGCCGCCAATAGGGTCGGCGGCATATACTGTTCCTGTCATTAACAATAGTATTGCTAAGGACTTAATCCTGTTGGATAACACTAACATTCGCATCTTCACTGTTTATTGATAAGTCAATTGTATTTGCGCCACTTGAATAATCTGATGTTTGGATAAACTGGTATGTACCGTTTGATCCAATTAATACTAACTTTAAGTTATGGTTAGCACCATCTAATTGATTAGAAGCAAATTTATTATCACTACCAATAATGTCAACTTCCCAATCTGCACTTACTGAGTTTATCTGTACACCTGCTAAAGCAGATGAGCCTGTTTGGTTAGTGTTATTCAAAGCCGCAATGACTTCTCCACTACCACCACAGTCGTTACAAGCAATAGTATAATTGGTTGATGACCCTGCACCACTCCAAACATTACTATTTGTAAAACTATCAGTAAAATTATTTCGGTCACCAATGATTGATAAGTCTACATTAAATGCACCTGCGGCCGCGGCATTACTGCCATGGGCTATACTTACATCAAATGTATTGGCATCACCAGTAATGCTAGATAATATATCACCATTATCAGCATCGGCTCCACCGTTACTACTTACATTCATATCAAAGATGTTACTACTACCACCAAAGTAAAAGTCAAGTACCTGTGAGGACTGATCTAAATACCATGCACCAAATATTTCGTTATTACTTCCTATTTGTGCTATATCTATTTTCATTCCGCCACCACGTAATATCAAGTCTGAACTTGAAGCGTCGTTACCGGCTACCTTGTTACTATCACCTTGTTGCAATACAGTAAATGTCAAAGTGGCACCTGACTGATCCAATAACACTTCGTTATCGTCTGCCGTTAGCATTTGACTTCCTGTCAACATAGTTACTACTGCGAAGACATTGATCGCAAAATTCTTAATTAAATTTTTTGTCTTCATTCTTTTTCTCCATTAATGGGGTTTTCCTTTAGAAGTATTTTTTTCCAAAGGGATTGGTTTGATGATGTAGGTTCCTTAGATAAAGTTTTTAGTTCCTCGTCAGAAAGTATTTCCTCTGAATTGAGTTGCATCCAGTAAGCACGTTCGTCTTCTGCTACTATTTGCTCCCAATCGTCTGGATATGATATTGTCCAATAACCTCTCTCATCACCTTGCTCTATAAGTGCCAACACGGCGGCCTCGATCGCTGATCTTACTGCCCATGTAACACTTTCATTCTGTGTCATACCGCTTTCAAGTTCAAGTAGTTCTGTATCCATATCGTAAAATCTAAATACGTCTCCTGTTAAACCTGTGCTAAGTATTGTTTTGTATGTCTGTACGTTAAGTAACACTTCGCCTGTCAATGTACTGATGGCTCTAAGTGATACTACAACACTATCTCTTCGATATTGATTCGCTGAACCTACACCTAAGAATCTCGCACCATTACCGCCGGTTTCTATATTGGAGTCATACCCTATAATGCCTCCTTCTAGTACCATACCTGCGAATAACAATGGTTGAAGTTCTTGTGGTGGAGAAACTTTACTAGAATGTACTTCTCTGGTACTTCTAACAATTTGCCTCTCCCTCACTAAATGATCTAATCCTAATCCTCTTTCAACAACACGGAACCAAGTACCTCTTGGGTCATCTTTGGCTCCCGCTGATTTGAGAGCATCGATTAGTAATGCTTCTGCACCTTGAGTAACAGCCGTACTAAAACTTGCCGCTCCGTCTGTGCTTAATCTTTGTCCTGTTTTATCTGTAAATTGATAAACAGCGACAGTAGGCTTTACCTCGGCTGGAGGTAATCTACGTAATTTTCTATAAGTAGGTAACTCTACTTGCTTGGGTTCTTCTATACATTCTAAAAAGTCAGATTCACACATGGTGTCACCAGGTATTGATACTGATGCACAGCCGCTGATGAATAACACTCCGAAAATGGCCAACCAAATACTTTTCATTATCCGCCTGATATATTCCCTATTCCAATTGGAATTGTTACAGTTGTTATTGAACCGTCTGGATCTACAATAGTAAGTACAATACTTTGTACTCCGTCGACAGTTACAATTTCGTATGATACAGAATTTCCTTCAATATCAAATGCCCCTGATGTTGAACCAGTACATGTTACTACTGTTGCAGGATCACAAAACATACTATCTACGAGGCCCTTAGAAATTTGACTGTAAATTCTGCTTTCTAAATTTCTAATGAACTTGTTAATTGTTGAGTTGTTTTCCTCACGTTCTGCCGCTTTAAGAGCCGCTTCAATATCATCTTTGATTTTGTCTCTACGTGACTTCTCTTGATTCTCAATCGTTAAGTAATGAGCACCAGTTCCTATTCCGCTAAAACTAGGATTTTTAAACTTATGTGTTAGTTTGTCTGCATGTACCGACATACTAAAAATTAATACTAAAAAAGATAATGGTAAAATTAATTTCATTTTTTCTTTCCCTCTTGTTTATCTAGAGCCTCTTTCATTCTGGCTTGCTCTAGTATTTTTTGTGTTGCTTTATATTCTAACACTACGTTTACTTTCTGTTGTAAACGTATCATATCCTGATCTAGCATACGAGTTTTATCTATAACTCTTATAAGTGCAAAATGCATTTCTTCTAATGCAGGATCTATATGTTCGCCAATGAAGTTCCATATAAAATATATAAAGTAACCAAGTCCTACAGTCATTACAACTGGAAAACCAAACTCAGAAATTAATGCACCTAAGTCCATTAGTCTCTCCTTGCATCCACTTTGCCATCTTCGACAAAGTTTTCTGCTCTAGCAATACGTTCAATATCTGGTCTTAACTCTAAAGCACTACTAACAAGTAAATCGATCTTCATCATCTCATTACTCATTGTACTTGCCCTGGCTTCTAAACTCTTACAGAAAATTGTAAGTGTTTTAACTTGATCTACAATGCCTTCCATTATTTGTTTAATGACCAGAAAAATAAAAAATCCCATTGCCATACTACCGGCAATTGGTGCTCCTACCTCCGCTATCAATTTAAAGATATCTTCCATACTGCTATTACTCTCGTTTGTGTCCTGTTACTCTCCAATACTATTTATCGGATTCGCAGTCAAAAAAAAGCACATGGTAAACATGTGCTTTTTATAACCTTAATTAAAGTAAAGTTTATGCTAGTGCGAATGCTTTAGCGGCAACTGTTGCTGTTGCTAAGTTGATGCTGTCCACTGTGCCTAATGCTTGTACAACGTCTTCTAAATGAACCGCTAAGGTCTCACTATTTGTTCCGTCATATTTGTCTGCTCCATATTCACCTTCGATCATCATTGCGGATACTGTGTTAGTATCTGTTAATGCGCCATAACCTAAAATATTAAATCCTGCTCCCATAACTGCTGTATGAACTGCTTGGATTGTTGATGCTGGGCCTGTTTTTGCGTTAACGGCCGCTGGATAAGTGACCTCGATTAATGTTACTGTTTTACCAATAAAAAACGTATCTTCGTCTACGAATACTGGTGCTACTTTTGTTTGTGCCATTTTAATTCTCCTGAATTTCTTTTGTTACAGTTATTTATCAAAAAAAAGCAGGCCGTAGCCTGCTTCAATTCGTTTTATGTCTTTTTTACATTAAGTTTACTAGAACTTCTATAACTGCTTCACCACCTTCTGAATGTCCAATTGCTTTACCAATTATTCTTCCAGGTTGTGCGTTATTGTTTGCTCTTGCATGACCTTTAGTATCTGAACTTACAAGTAAATCACCTTTGTTTACTGGTCCAACTACTTTACATGGAACTCTTCCGCATAGTGCTACTTCAACACCTTCTGCTTCTGCGTTCATTAAGTATGCTGGGTCTGTACTTATAACACCTGCTACTGCATGATGATCTTCAGTATCACATGCTGTGACTTCTGCTTCACCACCAAAACAAACAACTGTTCCAGGTTCTAACTCTTCATCAGCCGCATATTTCTCAGCCAAATCCGCATATTGAGCCTGTGTTGCTGTTGCAGTAATCGTACCTGCCGCAAAGTTACCACTAGCATCTCTGTTTACAACCTTGTTTGCTGTATTGGATGAAGTTGCATCAACTGATATGCTATCTGCCGCTACACTAATATGTGTACCTGCGCCAACTGTAAATGTTCTACTTGCCGCTATTGTTCCGCCACCTGTTAAACCAGCACCTGCTGTAAGAGTAACACCTGAGTGATCAATATGCTCATTAGCAACGTATCCACTTAAATTATGAATGTTAATAGCACCATCGTTTGTGCTAATAGCACCTGTGCTATCGTTATAAGTAATACCAGTTGAACCACTAATGGCTCCTCTTGCATCTGAGTCTGCATATTGTGTTATAGTAGTTGCAAATGTGCCGCCGGATAATGACATACCTGTTCCTGCCGCAAAGTGAGCTCTTACTTCAGAAGCACTTGGCCCTGTATAAGTAAATGTTCCGCCACTGTAACTAAATGATCCATCACCACCTGCGTCCGAAGCCGCAAATAATCCTGTAATGTGACTGTCGTCAACTTCTATATCATCTGCATTAGCAGTAATACCAGATCCACCAATTACGTTTAGGGTAAGTGCACCACTTGTACCACCACCTGTTAAACCAGTTCCTGCCGCTACACTAGTAACATCACCTGTTGTAGTTGAGTATCCGTATGCTTCAACCTGTGTTGCAATCTTATCTTGAATAGCCGCTGATGTCATCAATGTAGTATTGTTATCAGCAAATGCTTCTGAACTAAGTTGTAAAGCCGCCGCCGCAAAGTCACTAACTGCTAAGTCTGGAAGTCTAGCACTTGCTAATGTTCCTGAACTAATGTTACTTGCACTTGTTGTATCAGTTGTGGCCGAACTTGCTAGTCCGCTAACTGCACTACTGGCTATAGCAATATTTACGTCTGCCGCCGCTGTTATTTGACCTTGTGCGTTTACAGTAAATGTTGGTACTGCTGTAGCACTACCATAGTCATCTGCTGAAACAGCCGTGTCAGTAACACTAATTGCACCACTACTTAAAGTAATTCCTGTGCTACCACTAAAGTGTGCTCTTGTATCACTTGCACTTGGGCCTGTATATGTTATTACACCTGATGTACCATTATATGCTAATGAACCATCTCCACCACTATCGGTTACTGAAATAGCACCTCTATAGTCTGAATTACCTGGTCCTGTGTAAGTATATACACCTGCACTATAGGCTAATGAACCATCTCCACTTGATGCCGCACTAAAATGTGCTCTTGTTTCTGTAGCACTTGGTCCTGTCATTGTAAATACACCAGTACCACTGTTGTATGCAAATGCTCCATCGCCACTAGCAAACGTGGCACTTACTGCGCCTCTATAGTCTGAGTTGCCTGGACCTGCGTATGTATATACACCGTTGGTGTATGATAATGAGCCATCTCCACTTGTTACAGCACTAAAGAATCCTTCAATATCTGTTTCTGAGTGAATGTTTTCATATGATGAGCCGTCTTTGGTATATTCCCATTCATCGTTTGTTTCGTTCCATCTTAATTGAACGTTTGTTGATGTTCCTCTTTCTACTTCAATACCTGCGTTCTGGGAAGGGGTTCCAGACTCGTTATTGTTTAATACTAGAATATTATCATCAACTGTTAAAGTTTCTGTGTTAAGAATTGTTTGCGTTCCGTTAACAGTAATGTTTCCACTAAAGATTGCATCAGCACTAAATGTTTTAGCACCGCCAACAGTCTGTGTTCCACTTGTTCTTACAACTGAACTATCTACTGCTACTGCATCTGCGGCAACACTAATACCGTCACCTGCTCCAACTGCCAAGTCTCTAGTTGCGGCTATTGTACCACCACCTGTTAGACCTGCGCCTGCTGTAATTGATACACCTGAGTGATCAATATGTTCGTTTGCTACATAGCCACTTAGGTCACCAATAACAATAGCACTATCGTCTGTGCTAATAGCACCACTTGATATAGCAATACCTGTTCCAGCACTAATGTGAGCTCTTACTTCTGCCGCACTAGGTCCTGTATATGTAAATACACCAGTTGCGTTATTGTATGCAAAACTTCCGTCTCCACCTGCGTCTGTGGCACTTAACTGCTCTAAACCAATTACTCCGTAATAGTCTGAACCATTATTAGTGAATTCCCATTGGTCGTCTGTTTCATTCCATTGAAATATAACGTCTGTTGCGTCACCTCTATCAACTTTAATACCAACATTCTCACTTGGAGTTCCTGCCGTTCCTGCATTTAAGTCAATCAAGTTATCTGCAACTGTAAGAGTTCCACCAGCACTTGCTAATGTTCCGTTTACTGTTACGTCATTACTGAATACTTTGTTTCCTGCTATAGTTTGTACACCACTTGTTCTTACAACTGTACTATCAACTGCAAGTGTACTTGAACTATTAGTGATACCATCTCCACCTGTTAAGTAAGTTGTACCATCAACGTATGATTTTCTTGTTGCATCGTTAGCCTGAACTGGATCAACTAATCCGTTAATGTGATTACTGTTTACATTAATGTTTGAAGCAAACTTAACACCACCAGTTGAACTGATAGTTTTTGCCGCTGTTAATACAACGTCTGTTTTAAGTTGGATGTCGCCACCTGATGTTAATTCAATATCACCAGTACCAGTAGTTAATAAACTCATGTTCTGGTTTGTATCTGCAGTAAACTGGATTGTTCCTGAACTATCTTCAATAACTTTTACACCATTAACATATAATGATCCTGGACCAATGTATACGTCTTTCCACATGTTTGTGGTAGCACCTAATGAATAAGTGTTATTCGCACTTGGTTCTAAGTTACCTTCCCAACCAGTTCCACCGGCTGTTTTGTCATAGTATGCTTCGTTAACAGAAACTGTAACTGTACCTGAAGTACCGCCACCTGTTAAACCTGCTCCTGCTGTAACACCTTCTATGTCACCTGCGTCATTAGTAAAACTAATTACACCTGTTGAATTATTGTATGATAAGTCGCCTGAAGCACTAAACAGGCCTCTGACTACTGAGTTATCTAATTCTATGTCGTTCGCGTTTACTGTAATACCTGTACCTGCACCTACGGCCAGTGTAGCATCACCTGAAGTTGCATCGCCGGTTAAACCTGCTCCTGCAACAATTCCTGTAATATCACCTACGCCTAATGCGGTAATTTCAGCATGTTTGGCTAGTCTATGACCGCCTGCTGTTGATCCATCGTGAACGACAACCGTATTGTTTGTTGTATCAATCGTGATCTCACCCGCTAACCCAGTAAAACTACCGTGTTGCGTGGAAGTACCTCGACGTCTTTGAATTGCTGTTGCCATTTTATTCCCCTATAAATTTCTTATTGTATAGCATATAGAACTATTTATCGTTTATTTTAATAACCATAACTCTACTTCGTCATTTAGATCTTTAATCTTAATCCATCTTGGATCAACACATTGACCTTTATACAAAGCCGTTTGGCCCAGATATGCCACCCTGGCAAATCCTCTTGTTATTCTGTTTGTGTATTCACGGTTTAGTTCCCATGAATTGTTATAAATCTTTGTAAACATGTCTCTACCCATGTCATCTGTTTCAAAAACTATTGCATTCTCAGGCAATGCAAACTCTTCAGGTAGAGCATCTTTGAAGTAACTGTGTAACACATTTACTTCATCTGTCCATTCAACAACTTTATATTGCCTTTTTCCATATTGCAAGTTGTCTTTATGAAATTTTTCTTGCCATTGGTTCCAGCCGCTGTTTCCTACAACTGCTCCTTTGGCTACTGCAACTCCAATGATGTTATCATCTTCTGATGCTAATCTAATTTGTCCTCGTTTGTTTAATGCTACTGTAAATCCGTTTCTTATTTCTTCTCTAGGATTACCATCTTCCCATTCAAATAACTCTGTATATCCAGAGCCGTTAGCAAAAAACTCGCCATCTGTATATGAGTTGCCTTCTCCGTCAACTCTAAATACTTCTGTGCCTGCACCATCTGTATCATTATTTTCAACATTTGCTTTTGCACTTATAAAATTGTAACTAGTGCTTTCAGCACTTCTTGTTTTTAAATCAATAATTGATTCTGAAAAATATTTACTAGGGACATAACTTGATATAACTGATGTATCATTTTCGTTATGCTCAATAAACATTCTACTATTATTTGTATCTGTTACTGCACCCCATAGCAATCTACCGTCTCCAGTAATATTAAAACCTTGTCTATTTTGTCTACTTAATGTTCTAAATGCAAATGTCTTTTCATCATCGCCATCGCTTTCAACAATTAAGCCTCTTGTAGAATGTAATCCAGTTGCTGGTATAGGTGCTTCACTTGGATAGTTTGATCTTATATGTACACTTCCTGGTCCATATCCTCGAGGTGATCTAGTTCCAAAAGCAACTGATCCTGTCTTATTGATAGAGAAAAAGTTTTTTCCGCTTTCTGCATCATTAATTAAAAAGCCATCTGATGCTGATTGTAGTAAGTATGCCTTTTCACCTAACAGTTTAATTTCTGCTTTACTCTCTGATATCTCTGCAGAGTTGTTTATCTCATCTACATGTTTTTGTTTTTCTATTAAAAACTTAGTATGTTCTTTTAGTCTTTGTTCCAGTACTGGCACTAACTCGCCAAACTTCTCTTCTATGGTATCTTCAACACTTAAAATTTCTACGTCTTCGCCCATAGTTAAATAATCTTCCACTCTTAGTTCAATTTCTTCTTTAATTTCTTTTTTCTTAGTTGTCTTTTTTGCTTTAGCCATCTGTATTAACTCACTACTGCTCTGTCTGTTATTCTTCTCCAGTTAGTGCCATCGCTAAATGCCATTACTGAACCTGCTGTTTCATCACTTACATATATCATTTGTCCTGGTTGTGCCGCACTTGGTAGAGAAGCAACTACAAAACTATCTCCTGTAGGACCAAATATATCTGAAATATATTCAAAGTCGCCAATTGCAGGAACAGTTCCTACTTCATTTACTACACCATAGTCCATAGTAATATTTGCTGTATCTGTTATTACACCATAATCTGTAATTGGTTGGAATACAACTCCTTCGACTACACCTGTATTAACACTTTGAGTAG
>TARA_R110002074_G_scaffold177970_1_pt1 | contig 27112 bp, 23 predicted proteins | sample TARA_R110002074 | Tara Oceans TARA_R110002074 (sample SAMEA4397215) | marine metagenome | biome: Polar Biome; feature: [MIX] marine epipelagic wind mixed layer (ENVO:01000061); material: water (ENVO:00002006), including particulate matter (ENVO:01000060) such as... | depth 10-100 m | reverse complement strand
GAATAGTTTTAATAGTACTCAATTATATCCTGATATTAATCTTTCAGATAATAGGATAACCGTTTGTCCTGATCCTTGTATATCTGATACTCTTTTTATTTATCAAACAGACACTTTATACATAGAATTACCACCAGATACTATTATCCAAACGCAAATTGACACCGTTATAATGCATGAGTACGTGTATTTAATCGATACACTCATAGAATATGTCAACGTATATGAAACAGATACTATCATTGAGTATATCGCAGATACAATTTATAATGAAGTTTTAGTTTATGAATATATTTACCAAATAGATACAATTATAGAATATAATACTTTAACCCAAAATGTAGACTGTGAAACGGGGTTGGAATGTAACCCAAATATATGTGATGAAACATCAATATATGCTCCTAATACAGTAACACCTAATGGGGATGGTTGGAATGATACTTGGCAAGTTATAGCAGATAATTGTTGGGATGAGTGGGAAGTTAGAATATATAATAGATGGGGAGGACTTGTTTGGATTAGTGTTAGTTCAATGGATGAATGGGATGCTGATGTTGCTAGTGGTGTTTATGTTTATACTATTAAGGCTATTAAATATAATCCTATGGAAGTTTATGAAATGAATGGTTATATAACTGTTTTTTATTAAATATAGCTTGGATACTAGAATTTTATTTTGTATATTATAAATAAAATACAACGAAATGGGGATCATACTATCTATATTATACACTTTATCGATAATTATATTATCAATTATTATTAATAATCAATTTAAATCTATAAAAGAATTAAAATTTCATGTTGATTTATTAAAAGGAAGAAATTTATTAGATCATACATCAATTAGTGAAAAGTTAAATACATTTCATTCTAAAAATGTAAATAGAATTGATGATTTAGATAATCAGTTTAAAAAATCTGAAGCTGAATTACATGCTAAAATTAGATATACTAAAATTGATATACAAGAAAATACCAAATTATATTTAAATAGTTGGAAAAATTCTAATGATTTTAAAAATATGTTAGATTTAATAATAAAGGCTGAAAATAGTGGAAACCAAAAAAATAATTACTAATGGGACAGTATGAAGATTTATATTATGATATTTCAGAATCTATAGATAAAAAAGGACTTCGTAAAGAATTTCAGGCACAATTAGAAAAGATGCGCAATCAAGATAAACATAAATATAAAGAAGTTCGAGATAAATGGTCATATGCTTATGAAAAAGTATTAACAGAATATAATAAAAGATAGAATTGTGGAAAGTTGGAATATGTATAAACGTATGATTAATATAGAAAACATATTTCCGCTATTTCCTAGCGACCATGAAGATGATGATGTAACTCAGTATGATAATGCTGCTTTATTAGGTATAAAAGAATCACCAGTTTATTTTATTGGGATGTTTAAAAAATTAGTATTAAACCATATTAATTTTAATAAAAAAGTTCTACAAATGTTTACTAAAATGAATGGTGAATTTGACATACAGGATGTGAAAGAAGCAGGTGAACACATTACATACAATAAAGCATGGTCATATATAAAGAATATTGATACTAATGTGGATGAACATATTGAAGCTATTGAATATTACACTGATGAGTATTTACAAACTTCCCTTGAATTAGGAATATCATACTTTATCGAAACTGAAGAGTATGAAAAATGCAACCTATTAAATAAAATTCTAGAAATCTCAAAGAAATTTTAACTTCAACTTGGTATCCCAAATAATTTTTGGTATCTTGGAGATACGGGATTTAAGGGAAATAAAGGGTATTGGAAAAATTAAGGAATGAATGATATAGGGATAAAGGGATGAATGAATGAATGATAAGGGGTATGAAATTAACATTAATATTAAATAAACTAACACACAATGGCATTAAGAAACAAACAACTACTTGACCAGAAAATACAAAAATTAGAGGGTCAACTAAAAAAACTAACATTTTTAACAAAAGGACAGTCATCAACTCAACAATTTAGAGATGGTATTATTGAATCAGAAGAAACATTGGCATATATAAAAAATATGCTTGAAAAAGATGATTCCACATTAAGAATGTAAATTTAAAAATAAAAGTTATGAAACTATCAGCAGAAAAAATCCAATCAAATTGGGTTGAATTTATGAGTTATATTGATACTTATATTTCCTCCCCTCGTAAAGAACAATTAACTAAATTTTATGAAACGTATGCAGAGCGTATTATGCTTATGCCTGCAGCTCATAAAAAAGAATACCATTCAGCATTTCCTGGGGGTTATGTAGATCATGTTAATAGAGTAATAAAAGCATCATTATCTATGTCAGCAGTATGGGAGGGTTTTGGTTGTGATATGACTACTTTTACTCAAGAAGAACTAGTATTCTCAGCAATTAACCATGATTTAGGTAAAATGGGTGATGAAAACCATGAAGCTTATATACCCCAAACAGATAAATGGAGAAAAGATAAATTAGGTGAGGATTATATGTTTAATAAAGAATTAGCATTCTCAGCAGTTCCAGATAGAGGATTATTTTTACTTCAAGATAATGGTATAAAATATACATTTAATGAAATGGTAGCAATCCAAACCCATGATGGGTTATATGATTCAGCAAACGAAAAATATTTAAAAGGTTGGATGCCCGAACAAAAACCAAGAACATCATTACCCTTTATTCTCCATCAAGCAGATATGATGGCAGCTAGAATTGAATTTGAAATAGAATGGTTACCTAAGTTCTCAAAAAATAACTTGGATACCAGTAAAAAGAATTTTACATTGGGGGCAAATTCAAAAAGTACCACTAAGAGTACTTCAACCAGATCTAAAGCTTTAGGAAATATTAAAAGTCAAGGGTTAAAAAACATGTTAGATAATTTATGATAATATCAATAATAATACTATCCATAATAGTCGTAGTCTTAGGATTTACGACTATTAATCTATTAAGAAAAAATGAAAAACAAGAGGATATCGTAGTAGGATACTTAGAATATCTTGATAAAATATCCAGAGTAATAGAAATATCAGATGAAAAATTAAAAAAGGTAGATATTAAAGGTTCATTTGAAGGGGATGATGAAGTTGGTTATTTCTTTAAAACCATTAAAAGTATCCAATCTATACTTAATGAATTTAAACTAAAAACAGTTAAGTAGATGGATAATGTTATAAGGAAAGCAAGAAAGAAAAGACAAAAAAGAAATTATTTTACTCAAGAAACAGAAGATGCTATTGTATTATATAATAATACAGATGATTCTGAATTAAGAAGTAAAATATATGAGGATAAAATCCATTTTGCTTACTTTAAATTAACTCAAAATATAATCCACACCTTTAAATTTTATTATACAGATGGTGTCGAAAATTTAGAAGATTTACAACATGAAATTATGGTATTTCTTTTATCTAAAATTCATTTATTTGATCCTACTAATGGAGCTAAAGCATATTCATACTTTGGTACTATAGTAAAAAGATGGCTTATAGTATATAATCAAAAAAATTATACTAAAAAAATTAAAAATGTACAAGTACAAGATATAAATAATTACGGAGACCAAGACTCAGATAATCCAAACTTCATTAAATCTAGTAGAATGGAAGAAGGATTAAAACTATTTAGAGAAGAAGAATTTGAAGGAGATAATTTAGCTTTACAGGGTTATAAATATGAAGATAAGCTATCGATTTTTATAGATCAATATGTAGAATATGTTACTGAAAATATTTTTACAATCTTTCCTAAAGAATATGATGCTAAGATTGCAGATTGCATTTTAGAATTATTTAGAAAACGACAAAATATTGACGTTTTCAATAAAAAAGCACTATATATTTACATTAGAGAAATGATTGATGTAAAAACACCAAAAATAACTAAAATAGCTAATGTATTACATGGTATTTTTAAAGAAAAATACATGCATTACTTAGAGTATGGCTATTTCCCCAATAAGTAAATCCTAGTTTTTTTATTTATGTATATTTATAAATAAAATATGGGACAATTAGATTCAATAGTTTTTGGTAAAAAAAGATTTTCTGATATTCTTGAAGAAATTTACACTAACCAAAAAACAAAACAAAGTCAAGTTACTACATTAATATCTGAATTAAAACCACTAGTCCAAGAAATAGGAGATGCAACTTTAATAGTTCCTCTTATAAAAGAATATATGGAGATTGGAGTAAAAAATGATGAACAATTAATAAAAATGGCTACTATAGTACAACGTGCTCTACAAAATGTAGATGAAGATGGAGGCTTTGGTATTACTGAAGACGAAAAAGACCAACTTTTAGCTGAAATGGAAAAATTACAAGTTAAGAAAGAAGAATAATGGGTAGAATAACAGGTCTAAATTCATTAAATAAATCATCAGCATCTTCATCTGGTAAAAAGGGAATATTTGCTGGTAGGGTAAGATATTGTGTACTTGATAAAGATACTAATCCTCAAATATTTAATGATTTTGGTGAGTGGTCTGCTATTGGAGGTATATTTTATAGTAAATTAGGAGCCCCTTCATCAGGTGAATTTTCAACTGATAATTTTGCAAAGCCTTTATTCCCAAGTAATAAAAATTTTCCTTTAGAAAATGAAGTAGTTTATATAGTAGCTTTACCAAGTGCTAATGTACAATCTAATGTACAAGCTATATCCTATTATTATTTCCAACCAATTAATATTTGGGGAAGTACACACCATAATGCAATACCTGATCCAATTCATGGAGATTCATTACCACCTTCTCAACAAGCAGATTATCAACAAACTGAAATTGGAGCAGTAAGAAGAGTGACTGATGGTGGTACTGAAATAGATTTAGGAGAAACTTTTAAAGAAAGATTAGATATAAGAAATCTTCAACCCTATGAAGGAGATATATTCCATGAGGGTAGATGGGGGCAAAGTTTAAGATTTGGTTCTACTGTAAAAGAAGCATCTATTCCAAATCCATGGTCTGATTCGGGTGAAGATGGAGATCCTATTACTATTATAAGAAATGGTCAAACTGTAGAAGATCAAGATCCTTGGATTCCCATTTTAGAAAATGTAAATTCAGATAAAGCAAGTATTTATTTAACTTCAACACAGAGAGTTCCATTAGGAGCATCTAATACAAATTATGATTCCTACACTCCTTCTTTTTTAGAAGTACCTACAGTACCAGGTTCATATGCTGGATCTCAAGTTATGTTAAATTCAGGAAGATTAGTATTTAATTCAAATTCAGATCATATATTACTATCATCTCAAAGAACTATTTCTTTTGGGGCTCAGAAAGGATTTAATTTTGACACTCCCTCTAATTTTGTAGTAAAGGTTGGAACTGATATAAGATTAGGAGCTAAAAAAGATGATGGTGCCGATGAACCTCTTATATTAGGGAATGAATTTTTAAAAGATTTTACTAAATTAATAGATAAAATAATAACAACGAGTTTAGCATTACAAACACCAGTTGGAACACCCGCACCTTTTGTTCCTAACCCAGCTATACCTGCAGCAGCTGTACAATTACAGTCAGCAGCAACTACAATGTTAAATAAAATAGAAAGATATAAATCAAAAATAACATTTACTAAATAATGGGTTTAGATAAAATCATAATAAATTCAATTATAAGATCAGCTAAATCAACATCAAAATTCGATGTAGCTATTGATGATATAACTGTAAAATTTGAAGAATCTTGCCCCCCAAAACCCGAATTAATTTCCTTAATTCAAAAGAAAAATCAAATTCAAGGGGGTTTAATGTCTGTTTCTAAAAGTTTAGAAAGTTTAGAAAAAATAGGTAATACATCTTCAAAAATATTAAATGGATTATCTACAGCAGTAACTGTTATAAAAGCAATACCCATACCTACCTCAGTTCCACCAGGAGTAGGTATTCCTATTAATATATTAACTATATATTCTGATGTTTTAGATGCTTTAAGAATTGCTATTACAAAAGGTAAAGGAATAATAAAAGTAATACCAGAATCTGTAAAAATAATTAATAATTTAGTTAAACAAACTATTGCAAAGTTAGGAACTTTAGATGCTATGTTTACTAAATGTTTAGAAGAATTATTTACTGAATCTAGTCAAGAATGGTCTCCAACTACTAATTATATAGTAGGAAATACTGTAACCTATTCTGGAGAATATTATAAATCTTTAGAAGATAATAATCTTGATAAAAATCCATCTGATAATTCTAATGGAGGTGATGGAATAGGTTGGTGGGAATTAACTACTAAAGAAACTTTACAAGCTGAGTTTTTTACAGAATTAAATTTTGCTTTAACTGAAGTAGGTAATTTTAATGATGTAAATTTAAATCAAGTAAATGATACAGCCCTACAAGCTTCATTAACAGTAGGTTCGAATACTCCTATTTGGTATAAAGGATTTTTATGTACTTTAGAAAATAATCCTGATAATACTTTTTCTTTCCCATCTAGAAGATGTAAGGGGGAAAGACAAGGTGGTACTACTTTTGTAGGGGGATCTGAAGTTTCAAGAGCATTTAATAATCCTGAAGTAGCTTTCAGTTCAGGTGGTGCTTTTTCATATTCATCATCAACATCAGTACTTTTAGATGAATTATTTTATGCTATAGATTTAATACCTATTACAAAATCAAAATTATTACAATCTCCACCTACATTTAGATTAAAATTAGGAACATATTGGATGTATGAAGATACAAGTTTTGATGGAGGTACAGTTTATTTTGTTTCTCCCGAAGGTAAAACAATTTCATTTAGCACACCTGAACAATATATGGCTCATAGGAAAGCTTGGGGGTGGCCTCAAGATTGGAGTGATATAGAAAAAAGACAATTAGTAGATACTTCAATTTCACAATCTTATATATCAGTTGATCCCTCAAACTTATCAACTGAAGAATTATCTCAATATTCTCCTTTTGGAGTACCTGGATTTGAAAATAAAGAAGAAGTCAGAATAAGAACATCATTACAAACAAGCTCATTAGCTAATATAGAATATTATTACAAATATAATCCTAAAATTACAAGTTGGGATATCTATACACCAATTTTAACTCCTTTTGGTGTAACGGGTTCTATTGATGAGATAAAAGTTTATAACACAACAGATAACTTTACACCAGTGCAAGATACTTATAAATGGAATAATTTCTATTTTAGGTGGAACTTTATCTCTAGAGAAATTACATAATTTAATAAAAAAGCATAATAATTTAATATTTATAAATAAAATGAAGACATCAGCCTTAAAAAAAATCCTAAAGGAAGCAGTAAGAGAAGTAATTCAGGAAGAATTAAAGGATATCTTATTAGAAGCTGTAAAAGCTCCCCAAATAGTTACACCACAAAGTATATCTCAACCTGTAAATGAAAACCAACAATTTACTCCACCTATTTCACAAATTAAATCAGGCTTATCAGAACAAGAAAAAAGAGATGCTTATAAAAATATTTTAGGTGAAATGGGAGGACCTCCAACACTTAATTCTTCAAATGCACAAAGTTTTAGACCAAACCCTGCAATGGATGCAACAAATGGTTCATTACCTGCAGGGGATGTAGATATGTCACAAATAATGGGGTTAATGAATAAAAAATAATGGCACAATTAATTGATAATAAATTTCCTCTAGATTCTCAAAAGCGTAAAGCTATTGGGTTTGGCTTTCCTATGAATGCTGATGCCGTTTTTCGCCCTACATACCAAACTAGGGATCAAATAAAAGCAAATCTATTAAATTTTATATTAACTAATAAAGGTGAAAGAGTATTTAGACCTAATTTTGGAGGAAATTTAAGGGCTTTATTTTTTCAACAAATAGATACAGTAACAGAAGAACAATTAATATCATTAATTCAATCAGCTATTACAAATTATTTCCCCTCAGTTATAGTAAAGGAAATTAAATTTGAAAAAGGAAATGGTCAAACAGATAGAAATGTTATACAATTTGTATTAACCTATCAAATACAAAATTTTGGAATTGAAGATGAACTAAATATACAACTACAATAATGGCTAATTTAAACAGAGATGTTAGATATATAAATAGAGATTTTGGAACATTAAGAAATTCACTTGTTGAATATTCTAAAACATATTTTCCAGATACCTATAATGACTTTACAGAAACGTCTACTGGTATGTTATTTATGGAAATGGCAGCTTATGTGGGGGATGTGTTATCATTTTATATGGATAACCAAATACAGGAAACATTCATACAATATGCCCGACAACAGGAAAACTTATTTAAATTATCATATTTATTAGGATATGTTCCTAAAGTAACAACAGTAGCAACTGTTGACATAGATTTTTATCAACAATTACCCGCAAAAGTTAGTGCAAGTGTAATTGTTCCTGATTTTGATTATTGTATTCTTATACCAGAAAATACTCAAATTACATCTAATACAGATACTGCCCAACAGTTTTTAATTGAAGATGTTGTTGATTTTTCATTTTCAAGTTCTATGGATCCTACAGAAGTTACTGTATACCAAATATCGGGTAATACACCAACTTATTTTCTATTAAAGAAAACAAGAAAAGCAATATCGTCAACTATTAAGACTGAAACCTTAACATTTTTAGCACCTAAAAAATTTGAAACAAGAAATATAAATGCTCCAAATATAATAGGAATATTAGATGTTTTTGACACAGATGCAAATAAATGGTATGAAGTACCTAATTTAGCACAAGAAAGTGTATTTGATACTATTAGAAATACATCATTTAACGATCCAAATTACTCAGATGATACTGAAGTTCCTTATTTATTAAGATTAAAACAAGTACAAAGAAGATTCGCTACAAGATTTGTATCTTCAGGTTCTTTAGAAATACAATTTGGTGCTGGAACTCAAGCAACTACAGATGAAGAAATTGTTCCCAATCCTGATAATGTAGGATTAGGTTTACCATTTGAAAAAGATAAAATGTTTACAGCATTTTCACCTTTAAATTTTGTATTTACAGATACTTATGGTATTGTACCATCTAATATAAATTTAACAGTTAGATATTTAACTGGTGGGGGAGTTAATTCAAATGTAAGTTCTAATACTTTAACAGTTTTAGATGATACAAATATATCATTCATTAACCCAGAATTACCAAATGCAACTTTAGCAGATAAAATATTTAATTCAGTAGCAACTAATAATGTGCTAGCTGCTGATGGGGGATCAGATGGAGATACTATAGAAGAATTAAGACAAAATGCTATAGGTAATTTTCAAAATCAATTACGTACTGTAACTGAACAAGATTATTTAATAAGAGCTTTATCATTACCATCTAATTTAGGTTCAATAGCAAAAGCATTTACCCAACCTGTTAAGATAGCAGAATATCAACCTGGGGAAATACCAACTATATTAGATATGTATGTTTTAAGTCAAGATGTAAATGGAAAACTACGAACAGCTTCTAAGGCATTAAAGAGAAATTTAATGACTTATTTATATGAATATAGAATGATAAATGATTCTATTAAAATAAAAAATGCATTTATTATTAATATAGAAGTAATATTTGATATAATAACTTTACCTAATTATAATAATAATGAGGTACTTACTAAATGTATTGATTCTTTAACTGAATATTTTCATATTGATAAATGGCAAATAAATCAACCTATACTATATAAAAATTTAAATGTAATATTAGATAAAGTTGAGGGAGTACAAACAGTAAAAAATGTACAAGTAAATAACTTAACAGGAACAAGTATTGGATATAGTGATTATGCATATGATATACCAGGAGCAACAATAGATGGTGTAGTTTATCCTTCAATAGATCCAATGATTTTTGAAGTTAAAAATCCCACAACAGATATAAAAGGTAGAGTAGTATCATTATAATAAAAATTAAATATGGCTGTATATAAATTATTCCCAACAAAAGATGCATCATTATATTCTGTATCACAGAGTGTAAATACTGGACTAGATGAAATATTAGATCTATCTACTTATATTGCTAATGGTGTTGCTCAAACTAATAGAGCATTAGTAAAATACTCAGATTTAGAAATGGATAAGGTTATAAATAATATAAAATCCAACGGAGCAAGTATTATTTTAACCACATCTTTAATTTTTACCCCAGAACCCTCAGGAGTCAATGGTGTATATAATAATATTCCACTAATTGGTTCTCTTAGTAATGCTAATAACGCTCTAGCAACAATAACTATAGCAGTTGATGGTACTATTACTTCAGCTATAGTAACTAATGGGGGTAGTGGATATAAAGTAGGAGATGTTTTAAAAATAGAATCCGGATTGTTAGGATTAGGATCACTTGAAACTTTATCATCTCCTGTACTTAATAAAATATTAGAGTATGATGTAGATTTAAGATTAAGTTCAGCCGTAGTAACAGGATTAAGTCAAGATGCAACTGTAGAAACATATCCTATATCCCAAAGTTGGAATATGGGAACTGGAAGATTATTCGATAATCCACCAACTCAAAATGGAGCAAGTTGGGTTTGGAATGATTTTTCAGGATCAATAGTAAGTTCAATAGCACAAAAATGGCAAACATCAGGATTTTCAGCACCAGGTGTAACTCCATATGCAACAGCTTCATTTCCAGATCCATCAGTACAACCTGATATGAGTGGTGGTGGTACTTGGTATTATGCTAATTCATCAGGAATTTCTTATACCATGAAACAATTATTTTCTTATTCAAATCCAACAGATTTAAATATTAGAGTTACTCCATCGGTAAAAGAACAAATGCTATATCAATTAAACCCATCAGAGGGTCAAAAAAATGAAGGGTTTATTGTTAAACAGACAGGTAGTCAAGAATTTTTAAATAGTATAAATACTCAAGCAACATTTAAATTTTTTTCAATTGATACAAATACTATTTATCCCCCACAATTAGAAATAAAATGGGATGATTCATTATTTCAAACAGGATCCAATAATAATGGTGTGTTAGATACAAACCAATCATTAATATCAGTATATAATAATAATGGAATATATTATTCCCAAAGTATTGCTGAATTTAGAATAGGAGCTACCCCACAATACCCAATTAGACAATTTCAGACAGCTTCACAATATAATACTAATCATTTCCTACCAGAAGATACTTCATTATATGCTATAAAAGACAGTGAAACAAATGAAATGATAATTGATTTTGATAGTAATTACACTAAAATTAGTGCAGATTCAGTTAGTAGTTATTTTACAGTGTATATGAATGGTTTAGAACCAGAAAGAGATTATACAATTTTAATTAAAACTTTAATTGGGGGAGTAGTGAATGTATTTGATGAAGATATAAGATTTAAAGTTGTAAACGGATAATTATGGCAAATATAAATTTAAATAGACAAGTATTTGATAAGGATAAATTTAAAGAAACAATTGATACTACCTTTAGTCAATTAGTAGATAGATCTGACTTACAATTTTTTGATTTAAACTTGGCTACTGTAGGAGATTTTTTTAATTTATATAACAAATTATTTTATGAAATTCCTAAAGATGGTGAAGTAAATTCACATCAATTTTTAGCAACCGAAAGTGGAGAATATGTAGATTTTTTAGCTAATAATGAAGAAGTACAAGCATTATTAGATGAAATAGCAGAATTAAGAGAACAAAATTTAGACTTATTAAATGAAATAGCAGGAATAAATAAAGGAACTAGAGAATTAAAAGAAGCACAGGAACAAGCAAGTAAATCAATTGGATAATCAAAACTTAATGGAATTTAATAACCAAAATACAGTGTCTTCATCAATGGAACAGATAAATCCATTACTTTTAGTAAGTGACGGATTTGAACTACAGGATCAAAATATAATCCCTAGTATGGATTATTCAGCTTCCTTTTCTCCTGAAATTAATAATGTTGAATTTTATGTTTATGATGAAAATTATAATATATTAAATTCTAACTATAATTTCACTAATTGGGGAATAAATGATGATGAAAATACAGATGAAGAATCCTTAACAAGTACTAACCAATTAACTATAGATCCAATATCAAATATTATTGATGCTGGGTATGAATATGGATCACTATATGCTTTATATAATTTTATTAATTTAGAATTAAATAGTGCATATAATAAATTATACTATATATCAGAAATATCATCTGATAGAACAGAAATAAGATTAAAATCTAATTTTATTTCTAATGAAGAAATAGAACAATCTTATTACCCATTTAAGGATACATTAGATAATGCAGATTTCTTTGATGAATTTTATATTACATTTGGGAAAAACCAATATCAAATAGGAGTTAATTGTGATTTAGATACATCTGAGGAACAATATTCAATTCTTATTAAATTATATGATGAATTACCCTCTCCTTATCTTTTAAAAGATGAAGTTTATATAGCTACAAAAGTAGGGGAAACACAAGCCTTTAAAGTATCATTTTTAACATCTCCAATTTCTAGTGATGATGTAGATTATATAAAGGGACCTAATACTAATTTAAAATTAAATAGGTTTATTAATAATTCTACGGACTTATTATCAAAAAAAGATTTAACAACATCACCATCAACCGCATCAGAATTTAGTTTACAAAATGTTTTAAATAGAAAAGGTGTAACTATACAACCTGATTATTCATATGAAAATTTTGGGGAATTTGTTAATTTTTCTTCAGCATATGAAAGAGTTAAAAACTTTACAGTTAAATTAAATCAAATATTAGATTATCAATCTGATATAGCAACTCTTTCATCTACAAATGGTTCTACATTAACTTTTCCAGCTAGTGCTTTAGGAAGTTCTATTGGGGGAAATATTATTATTACAGTAAAACCCTCAAATTTAATTCCATCTACTGGAGAATTTTCTACAACAGTAGGAATATTAACTGATTCTTTAAATAGTAATATTAGTGATGGAGTTAATGGTGTTTACAATATTATACCTACATCAGTGGGAGCAGGAAGTGGAGTTGTATTATCTATAACTGTAAGTGCTGCATCAATAACAGTTGTCACCGCTACTACTGCAGGTTCAGGGTACGCAGTTACTACACCAGCACAAACACAAATTTCCCAAAGTATTCAATCATTGGATAACAAAGTAGGAAATATGATTAAAAATTTTGATGGGTATGAATATTTTTTATATTATAATACATCATCAATATCATACCCTAAAATTGGAGTAGGAGTTGTAAACTATGCTTATCCATTTGATTTATATGCTACTAATAGTGTTCAAGCACAAACTTACTTAGGAAGTTTAGATAATACAAATGCATATTATGGTGGAGTTTATTTATCAGCATCATTCTTTGATGAAGGTAATCCAAACTATTTATATTACACAATACCAGAATTTATAAGAGATAATAATCAAAATCAAAATTATTTAGATTTTGTAAATATGACAGGTCAACATTTTGATGAACTGTGGTTATATACTAAAGCAATATCTGAAAGATATAATACTACAAATGTATTAGATAGTGGTATTCCTTTACAATTAGCAGATGATGCTATTGCAGGTTTAGGATATGATGGGTTTGGAAATAACTATAATAATCAAGATAATTTTATAGGATTAACAGGTGAAGATAATGGTAGTTATGTACCTCCTACAGGTAGTGAATTAATTACAAATTATATTGCAATTAATAAAGGTACTATAGAAAATTATTGGCAACTTGATTATTCTTGGGAAGATTATGTAGAGCAATTAATATCACCTGGTTGGCCTTATGCTATTGATAGAGTAAGTAAAGAAATTTTTAAAAGACTTTACCACAATATGTCTTATCTTGTTAAAAAGAAAGGAACCACAGCAGGTTTAAGACAATTAATTAATATTTGGGGAATACCAAGTACTATTCTTCGTATAAGTGAATATGGAGGTAAAAATAAAGATAATTCTAATGATTGGGATTTATGGTATAAAAGATATAGTTATGCCTATAAACCCGTAGGAGTTAATGGTAATGTAGCAAGTTCATCAGCTGTAATTCCTTGGCAGCAGTTACAATCGGATAAAATAGATCATGTAACTGCTTTATCAGGACAAAATATATATGACCCTAGTTTTACAGATTATGGTACACCAGAAGCTATACAATTTAGATTTAAAACAACAGGATACCCATCATCATCATTTGCCGGGGAATTTTATAGTCAATCTTTAATAACTAAAATATCAGATGCTGGAGATTTAGTAACTGGAGGTACACTAAATGCTCCATTTGGGGGTTCATCTGACTTTGCTGTTGTTTTAAATTATACAGGTTCAACATCTGGATCTAATGGAGGTACTGTACCTTATTTAGGTCTTACAAGTTCTGATTATTATAATTGGGGTGAATTAACATTACATATAAGCTGTTCTACAGCTAATGGTACTGTTCAATCATCAACACCTCTATATTTACCATTTTTTAATAATGATTGGTGGAGTGTATTATTACAAAGAACTTATTATAATGCTGAAACAGGACACTCAACTCCCTCTGAAGATTATAGTGTTTCCACTTGTTATTTTACTATGGCAAATACATTATTTTCAACAGCAACTCCAGGTATTGATAATTCAATAAAAATAACAGACTATAGTGGTAATGTTGTATATCTTTGTGCAAATGACCCAGCACTTTCAGGAATTGCTAACGGAGCAACTATTGGGGGAGTTGCTAACCATTTTGCTTGGGATACAACAAGTAATCCTGGTGGTTTCAATAAAAGTTATTGGAATGCTCAGAATGCTAAAACTTGTTTAGACAATGCGCTTAGTAGTGGTGTATTAGTTTCTACTTTTGCATTCGTATCAGGTACATCTCCGATAACGGTATTTACATTAGGACTTTTAAACCTTATAGAAGGACCTATAGGTAATAGAGAAACTTTTATTGAAGAAACTGTAGTAGGAAATATATCGAATCTTCTTACTAATCAAAATATAAATTGGGTTGGTGGTGGAGGAGCAGCATATGGAGCAGGAGCAAAGTGGTATTATACATTAGCCGCAGCTAATAAAATAACAGATGGATTTGATGGAAATACAATAGGCTTTTCTCAATCAGCACAGATTGTAACAGCTGGTAATAATTTAGGATATAATGAATCTTGGATTAAAGGTTGGGATTCTTCAGGATCAGCAGATGGAATTTATTTTGGGGGAACTCAAAAAGGAACAAAATTAGGATCTGGTGGAGCTGGATATCCTATAATTTATACAGATGAGGGAAAAATATTTTCAGGTTCTCTTCAAGAATTTAGATATTATCGTTATCCTTTTGAGGGTCAATTAGTTAATACTATTGATTATGATAGATTTTATGATTTTGTAATGAATCCTGAATCTATAGAAGGTAATGAAATATCAGGATCAAGTAGTTCCTTTGGAATGTTAAATTTTAGAGCACCATTTGGTAATGAATTAGAATCTGTTTTTACATCATCTGCTGGGTATGCCACGGGTTATGTAGAAAATATGACTTCTGTCCATCCTGCAGTATCACCAGGAGCAGCTTTCTTAGCTACAGCTTCATTTAATTCAGGTAGTTCCCCAACTTTAACAGATAATACTTCTAGTCTTTATTCTATAATTTATTATCCTGCACCTTCAAAAAGAACATATAGTAATACAAATGTTGAAACTTATATGTTGGACCAACCAGCAATGGGAATTCGAAATAGAATTACAAATAAAATACAAATAGATGATGGAGAAGTTTATGGTAATACATTATCATCAAATATAAGCATACAACAAGATTATCAAATTAGCAGAAGTTATACTGAAGATATTAATAGAGTAGAAATAGCATTTTCTCCCCAAGATGAAGTTAACGATGATATTATAGCAACTTATGGCTTTGGAGTAGTATCAGATACAATTGCAGATCCTAGAAATTTATATACAGGACTTGATACTCCTAACTTTTATCCAAAGTTAAGAAAAACAGCTGAACATTATTTTGAAAAATATAAAAATGGAAGACCTGAGGATTATTTAAGATTAATAAAATATTTTGATTTTTCACTTTTTAGTGCTATTAAAAATTATGTACCTGCTCGATCAAGTGTAAATACAGGAATTGTAATAAAACCACACCTTTTAGAACGTAGTAGAATACCTTTAGCAACTATTGATGATAAACAATTAATAGCAAAAAATCCAATAACTGGATCTACACCTCATGGGGTTGTAACACCAGGACAAGGATTTAATAGTCCTATTGTATATAAAAATATTGTAATATCCCAAAGTATACCAAATGAAGCTTTTCATTTAAATCCAAACCCTCTCAACACAAACCCAGTTCCAAGAGTTATTTTACCTCAAATAGTAAATATAACAGGTAGTACAGGAGGATCATTAAATGCTTTAAATGAGGTTCCATTCTTTTTAGAATTAAAAACTCAACAAAATAATTTTAATTACTCTAGTACTTTAAAAGATATTAATTTTAATAATGCTTATGAAGTTATACCAAACTCTCAATTTAGTATAGAAGACGGGGATTTTACAAATTTATCTCTACAAGGAGTAGAATTATTAAAAAATCCATTTTCATCATCAGTAAAAGCAAGAATTCAAGTTGACTTAAAGTGGGATCAAATCAACGTAGCAGAATTTCAATTAAGATTTTCTTCATCCCAAACAAATTGGCTCCCTTTAGGAAATGGAACTTACCAAGATGTAGTATTTGTACCTTTAACATCTGAAAATTCCCCTCCAGGAGTTTTTGCTAATCAACAAACATCTAGTTATATAACTCCGGAGCCCGTTGAAGTAGGAAATATTACTGATTTTAAGATTTATGGAAGATTTCCAGGAGTTGTTATTCCTGGTTTAACATTCCAACCTGATATAAAAATACACCAATATGGTTATGCTAATAGATCAGATAGTGATTTTGCACAAGCCTATCCTTTAACACAATCAACAACTTTAGGAGATGTTAAAAGTATAGCTATAACATCCCATGAATTTTATGATGGAGAATTTAGTGGAAGTCAATTTGCAGCAACAACACAATCACTACAAAATAACCCATTCTTAAACCCCGGAGGAATATTAATGAGTTATGATAGTTGGTTTTATACATCAAGTTATAATAATTATACACAATTTAATCAAGATATAGGTAATAAATATTTCTCTCCAGATCATTTTGCAAGCCCTACAATGCCAAGTGATGGTGAAATTTATTTTTATGCACCCTTAAATGGTGATGAGGGAACAGTAAAATTTGGAGGTGGTGGAGCATCATCTATATAATTAAAAAATATGTTTTTATATAAAATAGGAAAAGTAGAGACTACAATACCTTGGGAAAGACCTAATAAAATGGCTTTTACAAGTTGGTTAGCAGAATGGCAACAAACCCCAGGTTTAAAGAATTATAAAGTTTACTTATGTGGTGCATTCCTTCAAAATTATTTAGATGGTAATGATCTTAGTAGAAATACATGGGACATAGATGTATTTATGACTGGTAAAGTAGGAAATTTAAAAGAATTAAAAAATATTCTTACTCAAGCCCAAATACTGGGGTTTAAACATAAATTATTAATAGATATAGGATGGATTGATAAGCTTTATGAGTTAAATTTGGATTATGAAAATAATTTATGTAACGTTACATTTATAAAAAATTATAAATCTATTACTAAAATATCAGATCATGAAAATTATGAATATACTAGTCCTATAGAGGTACAGGAACTAATATCTGATTTATACCTCCAAAAAGGAGTTAAAAAATCAAATTATGTAAAGTGGAAACATAAGATAAAAAATAATAATTCCAAAATTAGATTAAGAATTGTATAGTTTTATATTTATAATATATAATGAATAAATTAACAAATAATGGCCGATAATATTAATGTATTATTTTTAGCAGAATCTGATATAAATGGTCAGTTAATGACTGAAGAAATATTAGATAATTGTATATCTCAGGTAGCACCTTTACAATTTAATTTTTCCCTTACTACTGGGGTAGATCAATCAACTTTTTATGTTTCATCATATGAAAAAGTTCAACAATATGGTAAAAGTTATTTTAAAATTATAGTTTATCAATTACTTACGGATACATCTTCAACTTCAACTGCAATAGAAAAAAGTAGTATTGATAAATTTAATGGTTTTAAAGTTAGTGGTGTTCCTATCTCCAGCATCACTAGTCCTTCTCAAGGTGTATTTTATGCTATGGATTTAGGAAATACAAATCATGGATTGGTGGGGATAAGAAGCTGTGATGAGTGGGGTGTAAGTATTAAACATCCTGATGTGACCTTTAATGGTTACACATTTGGTAGAACTCCTAATGTATCTTTACAATGGGAATTAGAAGTAACAGCATCTACCCTCTCTGGACAGTATACAGAAGTAAATTTCCTCATGTTAAATACCGGATCATATTTTGGAGATGTAAATGGTCCTAATATGACTTCTGGAGTAAGTACGGGTGTAAATTCATCTTCACCTTGGAGTTTTCCAATATCACAATCAGTTTTGGATGCTTATAATCCAGCAACACAAACTGGAGGAGCTATAGCTAAAAGGTGGGGGCAGAATAATCCAATGGGAAAAACATCTATCCTCCCTCAAATTACCAAATTTAAAATATCAGGATCAGTAAGAGCAGATGCTATGGTTTCTGAATCAGTATGGTATCCCTACTATATGGTTAGAAATACAAACTTTTCTGAATTAAATAATTTAGAAGTTACTTTATCATTAGATTATGATAATCTTGGGAATTCATTCTTTTCAACAGATCCAATAACAACATTAGAATCATCATCTCAAACATTAAGTTTATTAGTTGCAAATTCGGGTTATACAATACCTGGACAATTTGGACCAAACCCTATAAATATTCCTTTTCAATATAGTGATTATGATGTATTAATTAATAATGCTTTAGTAGGTAGACCAAATAATTTTTTACAACAAATAGATTACCAACAGCAATCAGGAGGGTCAGTAACTACACAATTAGCAAAAAATACGATAATATCCTCAGCTCCTTTTAATATAGCTACTAATACACCTATTACTAGTATAGGTGAAGATGATTTATTTTATGGGTATGATGTAGGTGTTATTGAGGGGGTTGAACCTAGTATGATGTATGGTCAACCCGGAACTGGAGGATTATTTGATATTACAATAGAAGATACTCTTAATTCTACAGGTCTCCCAGCTCCAAATGCTTTTTATCAAAAAGTAACACAAGTAGTAGTAAATTCGAATACTGGAAATTCTATAAATTATATAACTGGTGATCGGTTTAGATTCACTACATTTTATTTAAACCAACAATCAACACTTCAAGGAACGGGAGCTATTGGAACTACCTCGCCTGCACAACTCCAACAATTTAATTTATTTTCATTTGCTCCCACTACTCCAGTTAATATACAACAAATAATAGCAAATGCTGCTTTACCTGCATCTGTTCCTGAAAGTAACTATACTTCATTAGCTTCATCTAATCCAAGATATAATGGGTGTGAATTAACAAGTGTTGATTATAATTTTTACACACCTATACCTTCACAAAGTCAAGCAGGAGTAGGAAAAAAATATAGAAAAGGAATTAAAAGTCCTCTACAGAGTCAAAAATTATTACCCTTAAATAAAGTAAAATTCTTAAATGGAAATACTGGTAGTTGGGGAGGCGATATATCATATGGTAATGAACCTACAATTGATAAAAGACCAACCTATTTTGCTCACTTTAATACATCAATATCGGATCCAACTTTTTATGATACTACTACATTTGCTATAGATTCACTAATTTTTGTTCCAGATACACCTATCGAAAATCAAAAAGGCCCAGTTGCCTCAATTATTCAAGTAGATGGTAGTGGAGATAGATTACAAGAAATATCTTCAACTTTTGAACCTAATAGAGAAGCAACAGTTATTTATAACAATTCTAGAAGATCATATCAAGATTTAATATATGGAGAATTTACTCATGAAACAAATCCCAATAATTACTTAGAAGGTACAGATAATACAGGATCTTTAAGCTTTAGAGCATCCGTAACTTCATCAAATTTCATTGAAGCTCCAGCTACTGAATTTCAATTTATAGGTGGGAATGAATATAGTAAATTAGGTACTACTCCATCTCAATCATTTTCAATTCCAAATTGGTTTAAAACTACAGGATTGGGTAGTGCATTATCAAATGATCAACAATATGCAATTGGTGGTAATTTAATTATGTTTGGGTCTACATATCTTATAGATATAGCTGCAGCATGGCAGAGTAATGAACCTTTAAAATTCAATTATAATACGGGGGTTGTGCCTATGTTTGTAACAGCTTCATATAACTACAATTCTACAAATATTATAGGAAATAGTAACGCTACAGGAATTGCATTTTCACCAGGGGCTCCAAACTTTAATATGGAATCAGATACAAGTGGATTTGCTAATGGAGGAACTACTGGATTAGATATTGGTAACTTCCCAAATCCCCCGGGTAGTGGCCCAGGTTTAACTATGGAAACAATAGATGGTAAACCAGGTAGAGGAGTTTCAGGTTCTCTATCTCTAACCTGTGAAAATGGTGTAATTACTGGTGCTAAACTTTACTCATATCAAGATGAAGGTGATGGTTTTGCTTTTGGTGATCAAATAAAAATAACTGAATCATGGTTAAATTTTAATTTTCCTGGTAGTACTGGTACTGGAACTGTAACTATGTCATTAAATGATTCAAATTATTTTAGAAAATTGGATATAAGAAATCCATCATCTGAGGGAGAGGATTTAGGTATGTTAGTAATGAAAGGTCCTGTAGCTTATTTTGATGATTTTTTACCTCGTGGTAATCCTAATTCCCCTGTAGATTATTTTGATCTTCAAGCACCACTATGGGGAATGATGAATACTTGGAACCATGCAACAAAATCAGGATCACTTGCATCTGGAAGTCAACAAAATACTGCATCAGTTCCTTATTCTTATTCTCCAAACGGATATTCTGAATTGTATATGGATGATGGAGATGGATTGTGGAGTTTAGGTAATTATCCTTATCCTGCAATATCCTCAACACCCAGACAATATCAATCAGTAGTAACTGCAACACATCAACCTGGTTGGATTGGTGGACGACCTCTTGATGATTATAATCAATTTAATGATATAGGTGAAAAGGGTAGATCTAAATCTCAAAATTATTGGAAGCAAAATATATCGGAATCTCAATTGTGGAATTTTGAAGATCAAGATTTACCATTTATGGTTGAAGTAGGAGATGAATTAAGAGTTTCCTATAAATATATAACAAAAGTTAGAAAGGGGATGCAGTTTCAAACTGGAAATGTAGGTCAAACCACCACTTATACTCAAGATTTTACAGTTGTAGATTTTTGGCAACCTGCACCATCATTAATAACAGATTGGTATTCTGAATCTGATGTACCTGCACCAAATCAAAAACCTCAAATGAATTTTACCTGTTCAAATTTACCTTTAGAAGGAGTATATTCTCCAGAAGAAGTTTCTAAAAGACTAAATAGACAAGTAAATGAACAAAATGGATCTAATAATGGTGGATCTGTATTTATAAAAGCTGATAAAGATGGTGCTTCATTCACAAACCAAGAAAATGCAGGTTGCGCACAAATTAAATCAGCATATGTACTTCATTCTATGCGTAATGGTGATCCAACAGGCTCAGTAGCATTAACGTTAATGATTGAAAAATTTCCCCCTTCATCATCAGAAGCAGCGATGACTAATAAACATACCTACATTATAGGAACAAATCAGGGATTTTTAGACCTAGGTGTACTTGAAAGATCAAGTAGTATAGCAGGAGGGCCTGTAGGTTATTTTCTTGCAAATGGAGGAATGCAAAATAATACTGAATACCCTGTATCAGGATCTTATCCATATCTTTATTATACACCAAATGCAGCTCCTGTTTTTGGTCAATCACCAGATCCAGCATTTGCTTTTGATAGAATGATAGTACACCCGGATCCAAGAAAATTAGAATTTCAAATTCCATCAGGAAGTATTAGATCAGTTACAATAAGAAAAAGAAATGAAATGGATAATAGAGTAGTATTAAATACAACTCCAATAAATGGAGAATTAGGAGCACAAACACCAACCGGAGATGGATATTTAATTCCTAATGATTTATCTCCAATACAACAGACAAATATAAAAACATTAATAAAAGAATTAAAAGCTAAAAGAATATTTACTAAAGATTCTGATAATAATGTTAAATAATAGAAAGAAACATATAATTTGGAGCAAAAATTTAAAGTATGTATATTTATAATCAAAATAATCTAACATAATGGGATATTTAAATAATCAAGTAGTAACAGTAGATGCTATTTTAACAAAGAAGGGAAGAGAATTATTAGCAAAGGGTGATGGTTCTTTTAAAATAACACAATTTGCATTAGCAGATGATGAAATAGATTATACCTTGTATAATCCAACACACCCTTCAGGGTCAGCATTTTATGGAGAGGCAATTGAAAATATGCCCTTAATGGAAGCTTTTCCTGATGAAGGTCAAATAATGAAATATAAATTAACTACATTACCAAGAGGAACGGCAAAAATGCCTATTCTTTCAATTGGTTCTACAAATATTGCAATGCCTCAATTAGATGAAAATGGAATTACTCCATCTACATTAAATTATTTAGGTAATACTACAGTCTTTGAATCATCAGGTTATTCATTTACTATATCAGATGTAAGATTATTTTCATCATTTATAGGAACTGGAATTGATACACCACAGTCAGAAGCATTAAACTCTTCAACAACAATGGGTACTTCAGTATCAAAAACAGTAATAGGAACAACATTATCTATGAAAGCAACAGGTGTAAATACATTATTTGGAAACCAAACTACATTGTATGCTACCTTAACTATAGTAGGTAGAGATAGTGGAGCTAGACTACAAGTACCAGTACAAATAACTCAAACAGCAGTTTAAAATAACAAAAAATGGGATATAAAGCATTAACACCAGAAGATTTAGTAATAAGTACAGATTCAGTAACTCAAGCAGCATGGAGTAATAATGCTCCTATGCTATCAGATTTTTTTACTTCTTCTATACAAATTGCAACCAATACAGGACAATTTTATTATTCAGTTTATCAATTAGACACAGCTAATTCAGAATCCGCAATTCAATTTGACGTAGCCTATGGTGATAAACCGGGTAGTGGTAGCTTATGGTATAATGCGTTGGTACCTGGTGCTTCTCCATCTAGAACAACATATGGACAATATAGAACATTAATTTTAGGTGATGAAAATGCAGATTTTATATTTGGTAATTATACTGGATCATATTTTTACGCATTACCTGTTGAAAGAGCAAGATACAAACAAACATTATTACCAGGAACTCAAACATTTGTAATATCAGGTTCTGCTGCTGGAGTAGGAGCTACTTTAGAATTAACAGATGATAGTAAAGTTGCACCTTCCGTAGTCTTTACAGATGCTGGAAGGGTTTTTAATTTAGTTTCAGGCTCAGCAGGTACAGTTTATACTGGAATCAATGCAAATGGATGGGCTGGGGGAGCAACATCAGCATTAGGATCTTATGGTTGGTTTTTACCAGATGTTTCAATGCTTATATTTAATGCAGCAGCTTTAGATGCAGTTGAATCACTTGGTGGTATAGCATTTGGAACACAAAGAACAAGTAATACAAATAATACAAATCCTGCAAAATTTGTAGAGGGGTTAACAAGAGCAGGACAAGTAGCAGATACATCAATACATCCTACCTTCCCTCAAGGGTGGACATTAAATAGTGAAGAAGCATTATCATCAGATTTTGTATTTGTTAGAGCACAAAATAATGAATTTAATTACTCATCAAACCCATCATTTATATCGGGTTCAACTGGAGAAGTAATATTTAATTCATTTATATCAAACCCACAAACATATATTACAACTGTTGGGTTATATAACGATGTACAAGAATTATTAGCAGTTGCTAAATTATCAAGACCATTACCTAAAGATTTCACAAAAGAAATGTTGGTAAGAGTGAAGTTAGATTTTTAAAATGAATGAGAACGTACAAAGCACTAACAACGAAGGACGTAGTAATTACTCCATTTGATGCATCTAAAGGATTTAATTGGTCCTTAAATGAATGTACTGGCTCTAATACTCAAATAGAAATTTACTATGGTCAAAATGTACCTTACATAGATAATAATAAATTTACAGGACAAACTACACCTATAAATAGTACTTTAGTGTATAGAAGTATAAGACAAATGTATTATACTAACTATATTTCATCTAGTATGAGTGATTTTTCTTATCCAACTATGCCCTCAACCCCTGTTGAAAATATAGAAGTAAGAACACTAATACCAGGAGTTCAAAATCCAATAGAAGACTATGATAGATTTGTAGGAGGTTTAAATAATCCTAGATATGAAAATTATCTTCAATCTACAACTACTCAATCAAGATATATTTGTACATCATCCATAAGTCCAGATAATGACTTAACAGTAATATCTATTCCATCATTGTTATTTGGAGAAAATATTGTTCCCCAAACTTTTGAATTTAGGTATACTGGATCTACAGGAATAAAATTTGATGTTAAAGATGATGGGGATGGAAATTTATACCATTTTCAATCAGGTTTTGATATACCTTCTGATAAATTGTATTGTGGTAATATTTTTTATTCTCATGGGATTATAACTTTTACAAGTGGTTCTTTAAAATCCGAAGGTAATGCAATTGATGGTATTTATGGAATAGGAGCTCCAGCAAATTTTGAAAATAATTGTATATTTTACTCATCATCATATAGAATATATGAAAATTCTTATGAAGCTACAGCAGCAGAAGATGAATTTACATACACTCAAAATCCAACAGCATTAGCTCCTTTAAATACATTATCAATAGCACCTAATGCTTTATTATCTGCAATCGTAAATCCAATAAATAATGGTATTCCTGGTGTTTATCCAGGGTGTACATTACAAAAAATTAGTTCAGGTGCAAATGGAACAGGAGCAGTTTTAACTGTTACTATAACAGGTACCGATGGTATTGGGACAATAACAGGAATAGATGTAACATCCCCTGGTAATAACTATAACACAATTACACCACTATATTCTATTATATTCCCATCTTCCGCACCCTTTATGCAATTAGGAGCAATTTTTCTAAATTCAGACTCTTTTAATATAACAACAAAAAACGGAGATGTTTATTCTGATTTTGCTACTGGGTCATATTTTACCCCTTATGTAACTACTGTGGGATTATATGATGATGATAAAGAATTATTAGCTGTAGGAAAATTATCAACTCCTACAGAAATATCTAAATTTGTAGATACTACTATTTTGGTTAATTTTGATATGTAATGAATAGTTGGATTTATAAAAATAATAAAATAAATTCAATCGATCAATTTGATCAAAATGTAATGGGTTTCGTATACATTACAACTCACATACCTTCAGGAAAAAAATACATTGGTAAAAAGTTTCTTATATTTACTCGTAAGCAAAAATTAGGTAAAAAAGAATTAAAAATGTTTGAGGGTCAAAAAGGTAGACCTCCTAAATTTAAAGTAGTTTCAAAAGAATCTGATTGGAAAACTTATTTTGGTTCAAATAAACAACTTACAAAATTATTAAAAGAAGAAGATATACAAAATTTCAAAAGAGAAATATTACATTTATGTACTAGTAAAAAAAGTTTAACTTATTTTGAAACAAAATATCAATTTTCACATGAAGTATTAGAAAAACCAGATAATTACTTTAATGATAACATTTTAGGTAAATTTTTTACACGTGACTTTGGAGACGTAAAATAGGTTTTGTATATTATACCCTATGATAAATGAACTATTAGTTAATCTGGTTAATTCTGTATTAGGTGCTGGTAAACGTACGGCAAGAGGTAATCAATCCTACCATTGTCCGTTTTGCAACCATAATAAACCTAAATTAGAAGTTAATTTTTCCGAAAATAAAAAAGGATATAATCCCTGGCATTGTTGGGTTTGTAATAAAAAAGGAACTAGAATATCTAATTTATTTAAACAAGTAAAAGCATCTCAAGAAAAATTTACAGAATTAAATAAACTAGTAGCTGAAGAAACAGAATATAAAAAGCAAGAAAACATAGTTGATTTAAAATTACCTGAGGAATATAAACCTATTACAGATAATAATAAAGATTTAATAGGAAGACAAGCATGGTATTATTTAAAAAATAGAACAGTAACTATTGAAGATATAGAAAAATATAATATAGGATATTGTGAATATGGAAAATATGCTAAAATGATAATAATTCCATCATATGATTATTTAGGAAAATTAAATTACTTTACAGCTCGTTCATTTGAAAAAGATCCCTATGTTAAATATAGAAATCCTGAAACAACCCGAGATATTATTCCTAATGAACATTTAATAAATTGGAACTTACCTCTTGTAATATGTGAGGGAATGTTTGATGCTATTGCTATTAAACGAAATGCTATACCTTTATTAGGTAAAAACATCCAATCTAACTTAATGAAAAAAATAGTAACATCAACTATTAAAAAAATATATATAGCATTGGATACTGATGCTATAATTCAAGCAATTAAATTTGCAGAAGAATTTATAAATGAAGGTAAAGAAGTATACTTAGTAGAACTAAAAGGGAAAGACCCTAGTGAAATGGGATTCAACCATTTTACAAAATTAATACAAAATACAACTCCATTAACTCAATATAATTTAATGGAAAAGAAGTTATTCTCCATATGAAAAAGAAAACAATTAAAAAATCTTATAATAGAATTTTAGAAATTTCTGAAGATGCAAAACAGATTACACTACCAGATTCAAGATATTACAGACGTAATGGAAAATATTATCCATCAATAACTTATGTATTAAGCTGTTATCCAAAGGGTAAACATTTTCAAGACTGGTTAAAAAAAGTGGGTTATAGTGCTGATTGGATTGTTAAAAAAGCAGCAGAAGAAGGT
>TARA_R110002074_G_scaffold35007_7_pt1 | contig 27131 bp, 34 predicted proteins | sample TARA_R110002074 | Tara Oceans TARA_R110002074 (sample SAMEA4397215) | marine metagenome | biome: Polar Biome; feature: [MIX] marine epipelagic wind mixed layer (ENVO:01000061); material: water (ENVO:00002006), including particulate matter (ENVO:01000060) such as... | depth 10-100 m | reverse complement strand
AAATGACGATTCATATAGCGCTGGATGTTGAAATATGTTAGGATAAATAAAAATAGGTTGCAGTTTATAGACGTTCTTGGTCTTGAGCTATTATTTATTTAACTTATATCGCCTGAATTGCATGGCACATAGCCATAGCAGCGACTGCTTTGTCGTTATCATATTGGTCTTTTTCTTGACGTATCATCGTATTAAAAGTCACCGTCGTTCCACCATTCGCAATATGGCGTAATAGGTTTTGCTCCTGCTCTAACATGGTCCGCGAGTTGGACCGGAACCTCTTTCGATAGTCCTTGATGAGTTTGGTGCGACCCTTGACCTTGTTTACAATGAGCGAACGCTGTGGACAATGCATAGCGGGGTCGGTCGGCCATGTGTAGTCCCAACAGTAACCGTTGTTCTTGCGAACCCTTGTCAGAAAGTCTACTATTATGTTTTTGTTGAATTTCTTAGTCCGGTTAACACGGTGTTCTGGTGTTAAAATATGCGTCCCCGGCATCCGATCAACACCGCGGAGAACCCATTCCCCTACTCCCCTATTTACAGCCCCGCAAGGCCTGAATCGCGGTATCCACACTCGCTGTCCCTTGCCCTCGTAATGGTTTATTATCTCTTTCTTCGTCCGGTTAGGCTCTATTGTGTAACTGAAAATTTGCCATACGAGTTGCTCTGGTAGATAATAATTTATGAACTCATAGAGCGACACTTCTGCGAATGAGCCTTTCTTAGACTTGCCCGTATAGCCGTACTTGTTCTGGAGCTCCGTTGTGTGGGCGTTCCATGTTTCATAGTCCATTCTTGCTTGTTGATTGTTGAGTTCGTTACTCTCGTCGTTTTGATTGTATCATCCTCATATCAGAGAACAATCATTTCAATTTTTTTTTTAGAAAATTCGTATCACCAAAAGCGCCCAACCAAGTAATTCTGCGATAATAACAAACAATTCTACATTACAGTATACAACCACACCCCCCCCCTCCTCATGATCTCGTCTCACTCGTCTTCCAGTGTGTCACCAGCTTCGTTCTGTCTCATATAATTCCTATGGACAACACTATATTTCACATTACACTGGATGTTGAAATATGTTAACGAATAAAATTGAAATCATTATTTTATATTTTTATTATGCACATAATAAAACAAAGCAGAGAATGAAATCTCTACCAACATTGATACGCAAATGCTCTGAATGTAAGATAGAGATTGATGCCGAATACAATGGTGAACAAAACGTGATGTACAGATGTGGAGACTCAGAAGTTTGCTCATTGAGTTGTTCAAAGTCAAGGATATGTAAGATAATAGCGTATGACCCATACCTCAATAATCCAATGTATTGGCAAATAATTTCTGATATTAAACCAAAGCACAGTCCAATTAAAAGGTCATCATCAAAAAAAACACTAACAGACGATAACTTTGTTATTAATATTGTGGAATTAGACATTATTCCAGAAGAAGAAGCGAATCAAGACGGTGTCTGCGATAGATACTATCATTGTTATACATTGAGAGAGACACTAATAACTCTATTATTACAAAGTATGATTTATGTATTTGACGTTATTATTGAAATATTTTATTAGGAATGAATAAGTAATGCCTATATATAAATTGCGGGATTGGATAATATATAAAAATTTAGACTGGGATTGTCTCTCAAGCAATCCTAGTGCTATTTTTTTATTAGAACAAAATATAAGCCTAGTAAATTGGAAACGAATGTCTGCAAATAAAAACGCTATTGAATTACTAGAGAAAAATCCAGACAAAATTTGCTGGAGCGAGCTATCTAGAAATCCGTCGGCAATGCATATATTAACTAAAAATACACGTAAAATAAATTGGAGCGAACTATCAAAAAACCCCAACGCAATAGGTCTTCTTGAAAAAAACAAAAAAAAAATAGACTGGCTATATCTATCTAGCAATCCCTCGGCAATTAATTTACTTGAAGCGAACTGCGCTAATATTCACTGGTATTTTTTACTTTCCAATCCGTCAGCAGTCCATATGTTTAAAGATATAATAAACAAATCTAACCCATACCTAACACTGGACGATTCATGGAATATTAAACATATATACAATTTTCTTTGCTACAATAAAAACGCGATGTCAATATTATATGATAATATACCACTCATTTGCTGGTCATCATTATCTACAAACCCGTCTGCAAAGGAGCTATTGGAGCAAAATATAGATAGAATAAATTGGAGAGGGTTATCACTAAATCCATCTTGTATGGATATTCTTGAAAAAAATATATCGCAGGTTGACTGGATAAATATATCAGCAAATCCAGAGATTTTCGTATTAGATTACAAAGCAATTAAAGAGAGAATACAGCCGTTCGTAGAGGAATTGATGATGAAATGTTATCACCCGATGAGAGTAGAACGATATCTAATTCAATATAATTACGACATAGGAGATGATATTTACGAATAATTTTTTACTGTAGTTTACGTATTATGAAAATCCTCTTATATTTTTTTTTATTATTGTTGTCATAGCCATCGCATAATCTTTTTGGTTCTAATTTATACCCAATGCTTTTTAGTATCTGTCTAACTAAATTCAATAATGGCCATTTCTGATTTTGCTGTGCGCTTGATTGTAACGACGTATGTGACGACGATGACAAAAATTGTTTAAATTCTGGTATATACTCTTGAACATCATTATATAGTTCGGTATCTAATAATGTTTCGCGTGGAATCTGAATATCATTCATAGTTTCAATATTATCACAAACAATACCACATTTATTAAAAAATTCTAATATTTTACTATTATCATTCATTTAATTTTATCCTATATTAAATTTTTCTCTTAAATACCCAGAGACGGAATTGAGTATTCTCCTGTAGCGCTTTTTACCCACGAAGCTATAATATCAGGAGACTCTTTATTGCTCATTATATCCTCATTTTTATATACGTTGTTATTATCATCAATATAATAATATATTCCGTTAATCTCCTCATACCAAACCTCAATCTTCTTTTGCTTATTTTCAGGTGTCGCATTATTAAGATTCATTATTCCATTCGGAGTTCCCTTTTTATGAGTTCCACAATAATTATCATTTGTCTGTTGCCTTCTCGTGCATTGCTCGCCGTCCGCTCTACATGCAAGACATCTGTCGCATTGAGGTACTATATTTTTGATTCGCTTACGCTTTTGAAAGTCTTCGCCCGATAAACATATAGTATCATAGTCAAATACATATTTTAAAAACTCACTTTGTTTATCATCATCTGTAAACAATTTGTTTGTATCAACCCATTTCTGAATATCGCTCTTAAACTTAATCTGCTGTACATCTAGCTTATTTTTAATACGCTTTTCCATATACAATAAATATTGTAAGATATTTATATTCAATTTTATATAAATATCGTATTATACTTAAAGACAATCGGGATATGTTTTGCCTGTATTATTAGAAATATCAGTTACAGTTAATTTTATACTCCTCTGATCCAATACATTAATAACATCCTCTGGTGTTGCAGTTTCTGTATTGTTAATATCATCATTCTCTCCAGCATTAACTTCATCATCCATATTTGATACTGAATCATCAAGTGAACCACGCGAATATATATCATCGTCGGTTACGTCAGAAATATTACCTTTTTCTTCTTCAATTTGTAATTCTGCTGTATCTCCAATAGGTTCAGGTTCTTGTGGAGGTGCTGTTTCTGGCTCAAGTTCTGAATGTGTCACATGTGGAGGTTCAGGGTCCGGTTGTCTTTCTTGTGGAGGTTCCGGTTCCGGTTCCGGTTCTGGTTCCGGTTCTGGTTCAGGTTCAGGGTCCGGTTGTCTTTCTTGTGGAGGTTCCGGTTCAGGTTCAGGTTCCGGTTCAGGGTCCGGTTGTCTTTCTTGTGGAGGTTCAGGTTCTGACTGTGTCTCTTGTGTTGTCTGTTGTATATGTTCGGATGCTGGCTCTGGGGCTCGTTCAACTGGAGGTGCTGCTTCAGGTTCAGGTTCAGGTTCAGGTTCAGATACAGCTGGTTTATTTCCAGAAATCGTGGAATTTGATGAAGTATTATACAATCCTCTGGTGGTATCTTCGTCGCTCCCATCACTAGATGTTGATATATTAGATACTATAGTTGCTAATTCATCGTTCATTGATTCATCTATATTATTACCAACATATTTCATTATAGTTTCTTCGTCTGTAAGATGTTTTTTTTTATCACTGACAACAGATGTGCCATCCGGATTTAGTTGTTTAATAGTAATATCTTCATTAATAATTCCAATTATTAACTTCGTTTTTATAGTAAGATGTGTTAGATATTGTTTGTGATGTTGATGGAATACCTTTAAATGTCTTACAAACATTTTTATTTTTTCATTCAAAAGAGCGTTTGAATACCTGTAAGAATTAACTAGATTTCCGATATTAATACCTTGTTTAGATTGTTGGGTGTCTTTCGCCAATTCAGAATCTTTAGCTATTCTATATGATTCTAATTCAACAATAGTATTTGTAATATAATCATGTAATTCAACTACAAGAGAGAATCTATATACACGATAAATATCTAAAACCTTATAGACAGGAAATTTTTTATTTATGAGAATCTTGCTTCGCAGAGAGTCGTTTGTTATATCACTTTCAATGTATTTGCGTATTAACACATATAACTGATAATATTCACAATACATCCGGTTATTAATCTTCTTAAAAGCATTCATCATATGGTCATAATCCAACGCAATTAATTCATTTTGAAAATGAAAAGAGTCAATACCAAACATATACTCTGATTTAGAGTGTGCTTTTATCATATCCTCGTATACCTTATTAAGCGTTGTTGATTTTGCCTTTATAGTATTAAAAATATTGAGAATATCGCTACGCAATGTTTTAATATTTTCAAAACTATGTTTTAAATCTAATGTATCTTTCATTAATATATAATTAGAATTTTTTATAAATTATATATTATATAATGACATCAGAGACTACATCAACTCCTCCAACCAATAAAGACATATCTACCGAACCAGAAGAACCAGCGGTATGGACCGAGCATCACGAAAATATCCTGATTGAATGGGCAGACAAAGCAACCTGTTTTAGATGGCTACACGCAAAATCACATATCGATTACTCTAGAGCGAATACGTGGTTTACTATACCAGTGATCGTTATGAGTACGTTAACAGGAACAGCCAACTTTGCACAAGACCGATTTCCCGCGGAATCTAGACCTATGATATCGTCTGTTATAGGAACTGTTAATATTTTCGCAGGAATCCTAACAACCATCCAACAATTCTTAAAAATAAGCGAATACAACGAGGCTCATCGCGTCAGCAGTATATCGTGGGGCAAGTTTTATCGCAATATTAAAGTAGAACTCGCAAAGGACCCAAAAGAGCGCACTAATGTTAGCCAGCTCATTAAAACCCAGAAGGAGGAATTTGATCGTCTCATGGAAACCAGTCCGCCAATTTCCGAGAAGATAATAATTCGTTTCAAGCGTGAATTCTGCGACCCAAATGGCATTAATTACGACGAAGACCTTAAAAAACCAGAGATATGTGGGGCTTTAGAAACAACCAAGAACAGCGTATTCAAAGAGAAAGAGGCACTATTGGATTCGGCTACTGCTGCTATATTCATGGGTATATCTAAAAACTTAGATTCCAGAAAAAGAAAAGACGTCGTTGAAGGCATTATAGATAATTTTCAGAAGTTAAAAAAAAGATATCCTACCGAAGATGAAGTAATGAATGAAATGGATAATCAGGGTAGTCTTCAATTAATACAATCAATATTAAGTGAAAAAAATGTAGCAACAAATCCGTTAGGTGACGAAGAAACTGGTGAAATAAATCCTTAATTTATTGGTTCTCTAAATTAACAGCTCCTAGAAATATTTCACCTGATGTCTCTGGCAATATCCAATAAAAAAGAAATAATGCTATTCCCCAGATTAAATAACTTCCATATACATCAAAGCCAATATTAAGGAAATCAAATGCTGTTGTTACAGCCATTACAAAGCCAGATATCATCAAAACAGAAACGGCGAAATATCCTAATTGCTGTGTGGTAGAATCATCCATTATATATAACATAAGCATTAAATATATACTAATCTATAGTAATTTCGTGTAACTTTTCCCTCACGACATTTCTGGTATCCAACCCATAGTATGCTATTGGTATCTCGTTTTTACTGCTTCTTATAACAAATTGAGGCTCATCCATATTAGTAGTTCTGTCTAATATGATGGTGTCAAAATTAGTAATCCATAATTTATCATTTTCTTGAATAGTATCAAAACCAGAATAATTACCATCTTCAACGCCTTTAGTTATTTTGTCGGAGCCAGATAATTTTTCTCCTCGTCGCGTAAACGACATATTAATAGAACCGGTAAATAAAACAAATTTCGCTAGTCCTCCCTCATGATATTTCCCCTTTTTATCTGTTATTGCAATATCATTAATAAATGTCTCTTTGTAATCAGAAGCCCAACAACCATAGCGAATTCCTCTATTTAAAGTGCCAAAATAATAAAATGGTCCAAGTGACGATTTATAATTTGCCTTGTCTGCACCAAATACTGATATGGCCTTTACTTTATTTAATGATTTACCGTAGTAAGCAGTAACGGGTGTTTCTAAATTATTATTGTTTTCATCAACAATATACAATAATTCTGGATTTTTTAACATTAAATCCGTTATATCGGAATCTATGTCATAATGTAAGGATCTTCTATAATTAATAATCTCATCAACATTAACGAACCATAATAGCTGTGATTTCTGCATATAATCAGCGGTGTTATATATGCGTTCTGTTTCAAAGAACATAATATTTGAAATATAGCCAACATATTTTATTTTTATCTCTCCCTGAAACATTTTTACTAATACATTCATACATTCTTTGCTAGGTGTATCAGTTGACTTGCTGATAGTGGGGAAACTAAGTATATTTGCCTCTCTATACAGTAAAAATTCTAAAAACGACTTATCCTGTTCCGTTGTTTTCAAATCTACTTCTTGTTTGCGAGATATTGAATATAAACAAAACTTAACAGGATCTTTTTTTTTTACATCCGGTTCAGTTTTGGTTAATATGTCCAATCCTTTATAAATTACCTTTTCTGGCATATAATCTTAATATATATATTATTTCTGCGGTTTATGTCGTACACCCTCTTTGATCTTTACCTCTCTATGTTCCAATACAAACTCGGCAACGTCAGACGAATCTATTTGAGGATTTTCACCGAAATATGCAGCTAGACTTTCCAGTAAATATTTTTTACTTAATGGTGCTTTAACACGATTCGTAGTATACATTAGTTTTCCACCGGCCATATCAAAACAATCAATCTCATTATTTTTCATAACATCTACTAATTTGTCAGAAAGCATTTTTTTTTGTATTCTGCGACTCTTCAACTCTGCCTGCAACAATTTCATTTCGTCTTCTAATTTAATCCACTCCTTTATAGAAGATACGAGCTCTTCTTTTGTTGCCATTATAATATTAAATTAATTTTATTATATTTAAATACTTTGCTATGTCTCTTTATGTATGAAAACCTCTTTTGCAATTGTTTTAATAATTTTATTCTCCCCCTTATTGTCTTCACAATCTGTTAACATTTTAACCATTTTAATATAATTATTTGTTCCTGCTTCAGTTTGATTCCACCCAGGATTTTTATTTTCCCATTCTTTTATTTTATCAATCTGTCTTTTTGCTAGATTTGTGATGGCGTGTTTCATTATAGTTTTCTCCTCACTATCCTTTTCCCATGCATCATTATCCTTAACATACAATATCTCGCGCTTAAAATCACTACAATGTATTGGTCGCTTATGCAGTTCTAATTCTTTCAAGCCTCGTATAAATATATTGGTTAATCCATTTATATACCCTTTTTGTCTGGTGGTATCTAAATCAATTACTTCTAAATTAAGTGTATCTATAAATTCGGTTAAATTGATAGCATCTTTACATTGCTCGTTAAGAAAAACATTGAGGTTAAATTTATTATTTATAGTAGTGTTACCTATTTTAGGTAACATATCCTTTACCATTTCTCGCATTTCATTGTTCTCAGTAAGCATATTGTTATTCTGTGATATTAATACAGATACCATTGTTCTCAAATCCTCCTTTTCTTTGTCTCCACCAGAGGCTTTACAAGTTTTTTCATGTCGGCTAAAACTTTGAACGTGTTTATATTGTTTACCACAACCACACGTATATAGGTTAGCATATTTTTTTGAGCCATTTGAGCATTGTGACCTATTATGTTTCTTCGTTAAACAGTGCTGTTTAAATAAAAATATTTTCTCACACGAATAGTCACATCTTTTACAATAGAACTTGGTGTTTTTGTGACTGACCTCATTCGAGCATATTTTTTCCAGCATATTTGTTGTATAATGCTCATAAAAAATATGCTTAAATCTGTTTTTTTATTGATTTTTTGCAATTTTAGTGCCTTTTTTTAGGCTTACCAACCACTCCACTACATAAAAAATCCTGTTTTATAAATATATACTACATAAACTTTTTTTTTGTAAAAAATTTTTTTTTTTCAATTCTCAAATAGAAAAAACCGAAAATGGACATTTATTTTTGTCCATTTTCGGAAAATACAAATGAGAATTGAAAAAAAAAAAATTTTATTTTTTAGATATTATTCTTATTACTAGTTCTCTCTTATTACCAGATAGTTTCATATTACTGTTACGCAATAGCTCACGCAAATGATTCATATTATGTGTATTGTATAATTCTTGCATTTGGTCTGTCCATTCTATAGATTCTATACTCTTTGCTTTACTCATACTATTCCAATGTTTATCACAGTAATCTCCATGTTCGCTAGTAAATCCATGCGAGCCACATACAGATCCTTTATTCTTACCACTTTTAAATATCCAAGAACACTTCTTATGTGGAAGTGAATATTTAACAGGAATAGTGACACCTATTATTTTACAGACAGAACCGACGGAAGGAACATAAGGTAATATATTGGGCGTTACCTGTCTACAATATGGGCATTTTAGCTCATTCATTTTTAGTTTTGTTATTTCATTTGGATTATATTTGGTTTTCTGATTTATAGCCTCTTTATAAATAGCATGATAATTGAAGCTGTGGGTACATTGAAGAGTAATATAATTAGCTGTGAGGGCCTTGTCTGTTATTAGGCAATTCTTTTCATCACTATTCTCTTCAACATCTGTTTTCATAAGTTCCTCGTAAAAATTAATATTAGCATCAATCGTGTAGTTCATTAATATTATTTATATTATGTCTTTATATATATTAATGGTATCTAAGAAAGAATGGGGAACATCTGTATGGTTTTTATTCCACACACTTGCTTATAAATTAAATAACGACCAACATGTTAAATTACTAATGAACCAAATTTTTAACATATCTAATAACCTACCGTGTAGCGATTGTTCTAATCATGCTAACAATATAATAAAAACAATTAACAAGAACAATATAGACACGCGCGAAAAACTAATAAAACTAATGGTAGATTTTCACAATATTCTAAACAAACGACTAGGAACACCAGAATTTACAGTTGAACAAAATAATGAACTATATTCTACAGCAAATACGCGTAAAATAATAGAGAACTATATAATTATAATGAAACATAATAATTATAATGAAAAGGGAATGATGCATTCTTTTAAACGCCGACAATGTCTTAATGATTTCATAAAATATATAAACGCAAACATATCAAATTATTCCACGTAAATCTTATCCCATAGTTGCTACAATTTCTCCAGACTTAGTATTTCTACATTTAAATTTTTGTTTACTAGGTTTGCTACAATAGGGTTTATTACTCTGGAATTCCTCAAAATATAACAATTTGTCGAAACCACTAGATTTAAATAGCGCATACCATATAAGACCCATAGCCCCACCAAGAACCATTCCTAGTATTGCACCCATCGTGCTTGTACAGCTATTTTGGATTTTAGTTATCATATCAATACCAAGAATCACAAGAAGCGTCGTTAATAAATATATATTCATTTGATTGTTAAAATACATCGGCATAAACAAATAGACTAATGTGAATGCTAGATATAGACTGCTAGACGACGGATCCGTATGATGTGTCCACGGCCCCTCCAGCAAATTACACATTGCTGGCGGAACTATTTTCTCTTCGCCTGCCCACGCAAATCCCAAGATATAATTAAGAAACGTTGCTAACATCACACCAGACAAATACATTATACCTTTAAGATTCAGGTTAAATAGAGAAAGCATTACTAAAAAAAATGTAATCAATACGGGAGATAATGTAGATGTTAACTGTAATAAATTAGATAATGTAAGTTGAATGGCCATATATATATATTATATATATTATTCATTATAGCATAATTGATAATAGATTTAAACCCATCAATATATATCTCAATATGGGCATTCCTAGTTATTTCTCTCACATTGTTCGTAAACACAGGAGTATATTGATAAAACATGAGTCAGTCAGAATGGCTATCCATAATTTATATATGGATTGCAATTCACTAATATATGATTCAATCCACGAATTAGAAAAAAAAGACACTAATCATTCTGGTTCCGATATAGAAATGACTATAATTAATATGGTATGTGATAAGATAAAGCATTATATAAAGGTATTAGCACCAAAGAATAATGTTTATATTGCATTTGATGGTGTTGCTCCTATTGCTAAATTAGAACAGCAAAAGAACAGAAGGTATAAGTCTTGGTTAGAAAAAGATTTACAGAACAAACTGGGAATAGCTACATCTTCAAAATTTGACACAGTTTCTATTACACCAGGAACTGAGTTTATGAAAAAGTTAGATATTAATATCAATTACACATTTACTAATGCTAATAAATATGGACTAAATAAATTAATAGTATCATGCTCAGATGAACCAGGAGAAGGAGAGCATAAACTTTATAAATATATTAGGGATTGTCCAGACGAGCATAAAAAATTTACAACGGTTATATATGGTTTGGATGCTGATTTAATTATGCTTACATTGAACCATTTGGATGTTGCGGATTCAATGTATTTATATCGCGAGACGCCACATTTCATTAAAAGTCTAGATAAGAGTCTTAATCCAAATTGCAGTTACCTGATGGATATTCCAAAATTCGCAACAGCGCTTGCGTATGACCTAAACGACAATAGAAAACCCGAAACAAAACAGAAATTGAATCGTATATTTGACTACATATTATTGTGTTTTTTTATGGGAAACGACTTTTTACCACATTTCCCAGCATTAAATATTAGAACAACAGGCATTGATCGCATAATGGACGCATATAAAAGCGTAATTGGAACAACCAATGAAAATCTTACAAATGGCGACACCATACGTTGGAATAATCTTAGAAAGGTTATAATGAAATTGGCCGATACCGAAGATAAACTAATGATTGAGGAGTATCAGATTAGGGAGAAGCAGGCGCGAAACACCAAATCCAGAAGCGGTAAGCTAGATGAAAAATTCACTTCAATACCAATGCTAGATAGAAGTGTAGAGTTATATATAAACCCACGCGAGAATGGGTGGGAAGAGCGATATTATCAGCGTCTCTTTGATGTTAAAATAGACGACAATCGTCGCAAAGAAATATGTGTGAATTATTTAGAGGGTCTTGAATGGACTCTTAAGTATTATACAACTGGGTGTTGTAACTGGAGATGGAGTTACAAATATAATTATCCTCCTCTTCTTAAGGATTTGATTAAATATATTCCTGCGTTTGATGTTACCTTTATAGAGACATCGCCTCCAGATCCAGTACATCCATTAGTGCAATTGAGCTACGTGATTCCTAGAAAAAGTCTCTATTTAGTTCCCGAAAAATTACAAGAGCTACTACTAAACGAACAAAATGCTAGCTATAGCGAAGACTATGAGATTGAATGGGCTTATTGTAAATATTTTTGGGAATCACACGTTAAATTTAATGAAACCGATATTAAAGAGCTAGAAATTCTAGTAGAGCGCTTATAGAATTCATATAACAATATAATTCATATAAACAAAAAATATGGTATTATATAATGGCTTCTCGCGAGATCGTTACGGAATTAGATGTTCCTGGATTTAAAACGTTATTTTCAGAAATAGGAAATAATGTTATTGTCCTTAAATTCACCGCTGATTGGTGTAATCCATGTAAAAAAATAAAACCACTTGTTGATAGTTGGTTCCAAAAACTTCCGAGTAATTTTGTAATAGTGGAATTGGACATTGATGATACCATGGATTTATATGTCGCATTAAAGAGTAAGAAAATGGTGAATGGTATTCCGGCACTTCTGGCATATTACCAACCGAATAGCCGGGAGAAAGAACATTGGTTTATTCCCTCCGACTCTGTTACTGGTGCGGACGAGCGTCAAGTAAACGAGTTTTTTTCCAGAATTCAAATAAAAGCAGCGACTATGTAGTTCAATTATAGTGGTATGAAAATAGAGGCAAGCTATATAGTAGGTTAAAAATCATTATATAAAAAAAAATATATTATATAATGGATTCAATAGATCTAAATTTAGATAATTATGAGTTAAATGATTTACTAAATTTATTTAATCTAACATACGATTTTACAGAGTCTGACTTAAAAAATGCAAAAAAAATAGTATTGAAAACACATCCAGATAAAAGTAATCTGGATAAAGAGTATTTTTTATTTTTCTCAAAAGCATATAAAATTATTTATTCAATTCACGAGTTTAGAGTAAAAGGTAAGGGTTCTACTGATTATATTGTAGACGAAACAGATAATAATGAGATTTTTAAAAAACTTACCGAACAGGATGATTTTAACAAGGTATTTAATCAGTTATTTGACAAATATAATGTGAAAAGTGAGGATTCTGAGAGAGGATACGGAGACTGGTTAAAGTCGGATGAGGATATTGATACTACTATAACTACGAAGGAGAATATGAATGATGTTTTTCGTAAAAAGAAACAAATAGCTAGTGATGCTATTTCAAGCAGACATTTCAATGATAATACTAGCGAGTATAATACATTTGCAGATTTGCTAGGAGATGCGCCAGATAGTTACAGTTCAGGTTTGTTTAGCTCGTTAGGATATGATGATTTGCGAAACGCACATCGTGAGAATGTAATACCAGTGACAGAAGGGGACATGAGACGAAATTTCAAAAATCAAGAGGAATTGCGAAATCACAGAGCGAGTCAAGAAATAAGCCCTCCATCTTTAACCGATTCAAAAGATATGCTACACCAAGATAAGCAGAGAGAAATAAGAACAGATACCGAGCGAGCCTTTTCGCTGGCTAAGCAAGATGAAGTGTATAAGGATATGAACACCAAATTTATGACTAATTTATATAAATTAACAAACAAATAATAGACAACAAACAAATAATAGACAACAAACAAATAATAGACAAATAATAATCTAAAATAATAATATACGATGAAAACAATAAATTTATTATATACGTTTGTAGTATTATCTCTCTTAGGGATAGTTTATAACGAGTTTAAACGTAAATATTTAGATGATGAAAACGACCATTACAATATTGTTAAAAAATATTTACTGAATGATACGGATGAATTTCTCAAAAAGCTTCCAGACAGTAAATTACCGATTATATGGATTCATTCTAAATATGAGGTTAACGCACGGAACTGGGTTGACTTTTACTCTAGAAACACCAAGGATTTAAACCAGCCATATAAAGAACTGACACTCAAGACAATTATAGACAAGTGTGGATCAGACTTTAATATTTGTTTGATAAATGACGAGTCTTTTTCAGATTTAATACCCAATTGGAACATCGATATTCATAAGGTAGCTGACCCAATTAAATCAAACATAAGAGAGTTGGCTATAGCTAAAATATTAGATACTTACGGTGGAATGTTGTTACCCGACTCGTTCATATGTTTAGACAGTCTTAAATATATATATAATACCGGAATTCAAGATGACAAAATGTTCGTAGGCGAATTATTACATACAAACAATGTTAACACGCCGGAATGCAATATGGAGACTCGCGACAATTATTATCCTAGCACGAAACTAATGGGGTGTGCGAAAGAAAGCCAAACTATGAAATGCTACATAAACATGTTGGAAACGTTAATCTCTCAAGACTCTACTGCCGAGTCTGTATTTACGGGTGAAATACAACTATGGTTAAATGAAAAGGTAAAGGGTGATGGTATTAATATTATAACGTCCGAATACTTGGGTGGGCGTGATAATAATGGAAAAATAGTAACGTTGGACGAATTGATGGGAAGCACGTTCATAGAATTTCACGACTCTATGTTGGGTATTTACATTCCGGATAATGAACTACTGCTGAGGTCAAAGTATTCGTGGCTATCCAGAATGTCTTCGCAGCAGGTACTAGAAAGCAACAATGTGCTTGGAAAATACTTGGTGCTGGCATCTGGAATTTCGGTAAGTATGTAATATACTGGCTCATAGACAGATTTAATATATATAGCCTTACTTATATATACTATATCATTTACTGTGCATATTTGTCTTATGATAGTAATAAACTTATTAAAAGTTTTAACATTATCAACATACTTTGATTTAGAATGATGATAATAACCCCTCATTTCTTCACAAAATGGCAGAAGTAAATTCTTATATTTTAATTTTTTAAAAGCAGTCTTAGATAATACGAAGTATTTCGTCTTGTTAATCGTCTCCTCTTCGCAAAATCCTTGTAGAAAATTATAAAAACGCTCATTAGATATATTTTTTTTAAATAGCTGCTCGGTCATTCTAATTAAATATAGAAATTAAATTATTCGTAAATAACGCGAGCTCAATTTCGTCTTCATGTATATTGTAAAAATAAGTAATATACTTACATATTAATTTAATAATCTTGTATTTTTCATCTTCAGATAGGTTATTTGTAATTTTCACAAATAAAAAATAATTGTCAAGTATATCCATAACAGAGTAACCTTTATCAAAGAGTTTATATAATATAGGTATTGCTGAATGTAGGTCTTTATTTACCTTACATATATTTGTATAACTTTCAAAATCACGAAAGCTAATATTAGTACATACACTAATCGCAATATCAAGAGTTATATTGCTAGACAATAGTTTAAATTTTTCTAAATAATTTATCATTATTCTAACTGAATTATTTGATATTGAGAGAATAAAATCCTCTGCTTCCTGTTCAACTGAAATATTTTCTATTTTACATATTCGCTTAAGTATTTTGGATAAATTAGCAGTATGTAGAGCCTTTATTTTAGTAGTGCTCATACGAGACTGAATACTCTCAATTACTTTATTGGTGTTCGTGCACGACGCGATAAAATGAACATTGTGGCTATATTTATCAATAAAGTTTCTGAATACTTGTTGGCTCTGTTCATTGATAGCGTCCAGATCGTCCAGTACTATTATCTTTTTTTTGCCTAGAATATTGGTAGAAGTCTGGCAAAAAGTTTTAACTTCGTTGCGATAGTAAGAGATTCCCTGATCCTTCAAAGTATTAATATATAGAACATTATCTTTGTAGTTCATATTATCATAATAATCCCTGATAATAGCAGTTATAAGAGATGTTTTACCGCATCCACTGTTGCCAACAAATAATATATTTAGATTATCCATCTTTATTAGAATCTGTATAAGCTCTAATAATTTCTCATCCATTTCAAAATCTTGTAAAAACATCGGTTGATATTTATATATAAAGGGCAAATCCATTTTATTTAATTCGTAAATTATTATTTAAGTTTATGTATGTATGATATATTAATGTCTGATTCAAAAGGATACTACTCTAAATTGGGATTAAAGCCAGACGCAAAATTCGATGAAATCAAACGTGCATACAGACGATTATCATTAGAAACACACCCCGATAGGAACGGTAACAGTCCAGAATCCAGTGAAAAGTTCAAGGAAATAAGCGAGGCATATGAGGTCTTAGGAGACAATGATAAGAGAAAACAATACGATATGGGTGGAATGGCCAATATTTTCGGTATGGATGAAATGCACGGAAATGTAAATCCTGAGGATATTTTGCGGGACTTATTTGGTGGCGGTTTGTTTCACGGAATGCCTCCCCAATTCGAGACAAACAATTCACAAACTCATTTTTTCCATATGGGCGGTGGTATGCCCAATATTAATATTAGACAATCAATGCAAAAACCGACTCCTATAATCAAGCACATTAAAATACCAATAGAGGCAGCTTATGCTGGCTGTAATATTCCATTAGAAGTAGACAGATGGATTATGCATGGGAATATAAAGTCTGAGGAAACGGAAGTGCTGTATGTTAAAATTCCGCCGGGTATAGACGAGAACGAAATAATCATCTTGAGAGAAAAGGGCAATATAATAAGTGATGTAAATAAAGGCGATGTTAAAATCTTTGTAAAGATTGAGAATAAAACAGAGTATACCAGAAACGGTCTGGATTTAATATATTGTAAAACAATCTCGTTAAAAGAAGCACTTTGTGGCTTTGAATTCACATTGAAATATGTTGACGGTCGGAATTTTCAAATTAATAACAATATGGGCAACATAATAACCCCCGGATACAAAAAACTTATACCTAAGATGGGAATGAAGCGCGATGATAATGTGGGAAACTTGGTAATTGATTTTACAGTTGTATTTCCAGAAACATTAAAAACCGAACAGATTGAAAAAATACGCGAGCAACTATAAAATTATTATAACTACCAGGCGTTTTAATATGAATATATATATATAAATATGACTTCGGTTAAGAATGGTTCTAGAAGCGAAACTAATGGGTGGATACGAATCAATATACGTGGTGGTCCTTATGAACGAGGATATGCGAACGGTTATTTAGTTGCTGCCGAATTAAAGAGCATGTTTAGAATCCTTGATTTCAGTCTTATGGACACATATGGTTTCACTCGCGAATTCTTTTCAGAAGTAATAGCTGAGTTATATGGAACAAAAATCAAAAATAACTACCCCGAATTTTACGAGGAGATTCGCGGTATTAAGGAGGGAGCAAACGCACGCGGCACTAAAATATCAATGGATGATATTTTGATGTGGAATTGTAGTTATAGTATTCCATATATTGCCGATTATATACCGCGTCTTGTAGTTGATAATGAAAAGCTTAATAAAAAGTATGGGCATATGTTTGTGGGTGATAAGGCGAGCGAAGTAAAAACAATTGATTATGCTATGAAAATGGATAAATGTACTGGATTTATTGCGGTAGGCGATTACACCAAGGATGGAAAGATAGTTTGTGCTCACAATACGTTTGATTTCTTCGTGGAAGCGCAGCATTGTAATATAATCGTAGAGGTCAAGCCTACAAAAGGCCATTCGTTTATTATGCAGTCACCTCCCGGACACATTGCCAGCGGAACCGACTATTTCGTAAATAGTAACGGATTAATATGTACAGAGACCACGTTGGGTGGATTTAACGTATTTGAACTGAACGACCCTATTTGCTGTCGTATACGCAATGTGGTTCAATACGCAGATTCGCTGGATGATTGTGTAGATATGCTGACCAAAAACAATGGCGGTGACTATGCTAACTCGTGGTTATTTGGTGATACTAAAACAAATACTATTATGCGCGTTGAATTAGGACTTAAATTCGTAAAGGTTGAGAAGAAGAAGAACGGATACTTTGTCGGTTTTAATGGTGCGACGGACGATCGTATAAGAAATATTGAATGTAAGAACACGGGTTTTGATGACATTCGCCGCCATCAAGGTGCAAGACGCGTTCGGCTTACACAGTTGATGAAGCAACATAAAGGAAAGATAGACATTGATATTGGACAAAAAATACTGGCCGACCATTACGACGTCTACCTTAACCGCATTAATCCTAGTTCAAGAACATGCTGTAGTCATTATGAGCGTGACAACCGCGAATATATGTCGCAGTCGGATAGACCCAAACCGTTCCAGCCTTTAGGTGCACTCGATGGCATAGTAACGGACACAACACTCGCAAAGAAAATGGGGTTTTCGGCGCGATGGGGGTCTTCGTGTGGTGAGGCATTTGTAGCCAAGGATTTCTTAGAGAGACATGCGCAATGGGACCACCTAGCACCGTATATGCCTGATAGACCGTCACAGCCATGGACCACGTTTTCCGTTAAGCGAGCCAAGCAAAAACGTAGCAGAAATAAGAGCAGCAAAACAGCGAATAACTCAACCAGACGCAAACGTTAAATATAGCGGTTAAAGCTAATATTAATCCATATAAAAATAATATACCAATGTAAATAGTATGAATAATAAGTTAAAAATTGTGTTCGGGATTGTATTAGTAATATTTGGTATTGTCGGTAAAACATTTTTTTTGTGAATACAAATACACTAATTAAATAGTATAAATATAATTGTAATCATATTTAGTATATGACTACAATAAAGCGGATAAAAGCCGATTTAAATGAGATGTTACTCACTCCGCCGGAAAATTGTTCGGCCGGTCCAGCCACAGATAATTTGTATGAATGGCAGGCAACAATCATAGGACCGGAGGACAGTCCTTATCACAATGGCGTTTTTTATCTGAAAATTGTTTTTCCATCAGATTATCCATTTAAACCACCCCGCGTTTCGTTTTTGACTAAAATATACCATTGTAACGTTAGTAGTAGTGGTGCAATTTGTCTTGATATATTGAAGGACCAATGGAGTCCAGCATTATCGGTAAGTAAGGTTTTGCTTAGCATATGTTCGCTAATGACCGACCCAAATCCCGATGATCCGCTAGTATCTAGCATCGCAGATTTGTTTAAAACGAATAAAACAAAACACGATGAGAACGCATTAGCATATACTCTAACACACGCGTCAGATGTTTTAACTGATTCTTTTGGTGGGAATATTAGCGTCAACAATGTATAAAGAATTTTCGGTTACAATAATGTATTCGGTCTCAACTTTGAAAATTTTAGAAATAGGCGAGGTGTATTCGTCTTCGCTTTTCACGAGAAGCTTTTCACCATCCTCCTTTACACCAATGAGAACATTATTATCGTGTGAATTAGTCCAATAGTCCATCATAATGGGACGATCTTCAACAATGGCTATTTTAACGGCGTGTTGTAAGCAGGTATTGCTCGGAGCTGAGTAAGTTGTTTCAGAAGTCATTTATATACTATTTTATTTTAAAGCTTTAAATACTTATATAAACAAAAAATATGTTTATATGAATTACGCTATTTAATTCGGGTATTATTTATTAATAATTATGGTTTTTTTTCTACTTTGTTTATTCGTGATTGGTTTTGCTGACTGTAAACCATCCATATTTGGTATATTAATTTCGTTAAATTCACTCTCCAACATGTTTCTAACAAACAAGTATATATTATTAAGAATCTCTTCTGTGCATTTACCTACAATTAATACACTACCTGTTCTAAATATCATGAATGATACTTTTGTAAAGGTGTTTGAAATCGGTTTTTTTCCTGTCTGTATATCTATACTGGAATCGTAATAAAATTCACACTGAATTCCTGGATATGAACAAGGGTCATATGAACTATTAATGTTGTATTTTGACTTAATAATATCAAAGAGTCGTTCTCGGTCTATAAAATAGCCGCATTTAAAGTTGGAGTTAATTAGAACTGTTTCTGTCTTTGTATTGTCATATGTTAGATCGTCTGATACATATTTTTTAATTGTCTCTACAAGAATGTCTAGTGTTTGTATTAGCAAGTCGTCGTTTTGAATTCCGGGAATTTCCAGTTTTCCGGTATTAAATATTTTAACGTGTATCTCTTTAAATTTACCATTAAATTTAATACGAATAATAAGAACAAAACAGTTATAAAAGGCCCCTTTCTTTTTACAACGGTAACTGATAATATCTTTTTTAGACAATCCAACGCTAATTTTTCTCACATCTTTGTACTTAATGCGTCCGTCGGCATTTACAATTCTCTGAATAATATGTTCATCTACATAATTATGTCTGGTTTTCTCGCTGGATATCTTTTTCTGTAGCTCGTTGAAGTCGTCCTCATTATGAGAGTTTAATTTCATCTGCTTCTTTATAACCCCTTCCTGTGGAATATGATAGTCGTGAACCGGAATTTTCCAGAATACATTGTTGATGTCTATTGGCTGCGACAAATAGGATATCTTAGTCTTTGTTGAAATATATAAATCTGAAGATTTCGGAGCTGTCTGTGTAACATCATTATCTGTATTTTTTGGTGCGATGTCATATGTTCCGTCACAAAAGTCACTCCATGCTGTGTTAATGTCCATCATTCTGTTATAATTGTTTATGTATTCTTTAAGTATATCTAATTCAATTATTTAACATATAAATAATATCCTATTTAGAGAATAGCTACGACGATAAAATTTCGTGCAATCTGTATGTAAAATACGTAATTAAATATTTATTATTATTACTTGAAATGTGAATGATAAACTCACTACATTTCAATAATTCGTCGCTGACGCGTCCTATTTCGTATCTCACTATATAATTGAAGTAATCTTTTATAAGATTTTTTTCGTCAATATTATAAGTTTTAATAATATGGTTTATAAAATCAGAAATAAATGTAACTTCTGTTTCAGAATCTACAAATAACTTAGTCAAATTACTCCATACCTTGTTATCTATAACATTATTTGATAGCTTATTATTGTTATTTGATTGCATATAGTTAATCATACTTCTTATATCTGATTTGTATAACTGTTGGATAGATATTAGTATATTATCTGAGAAATGGAGATTTTCTTTATTATTTATGTTTTTCAGAAATTTGATAATATCTGTTTGAGGAAGCTGATTGAACCGGAGACGCATAAACTCATTTTGTAAAGATTCATCAATTCTGGTTATGTAATTACATATGAGACAGAAACGCACATTGTTATTAATACTTCGTAATAAGTATTTTAATGCCTGTTGTGCATTCTTGGTCATATAATCGACTTCGTCTAATATAACCAGTTTTGTTCCCGAGACAAATAGATTTTTTGAATTTACGAATTGGTTAATCTGATTACGTATAATATCAATCCCGCGTTCATCAGATGCGTTAAGATGGATAGTAAGGCTTTTATTATTCTGGTTGTGTTTGCCGTGGAATTTATTAACCAAATTTATAATAGTGGTCGTTTTTCCTGTTCCTGGAGGACCATATAGCAGTAAATTTGGAAAACTATTAGAATTAAGAATATTGTTCAGTATTTTTTTATTAATATCATCTAATACGATGTCATCAAAATTGGTTGGTCTATATTTTTCAACCCATGGTTTTTGTGATTCATTCATATAATACAATAATTATCATATATTTAATACAAAAATGAAATAGAAATATAAACATAAAACTATAAGCACGAAAATACATATGACTGAATGTGGATATCTAGAAATGTTTATAGGTCCTATGTGGTCGGGTAAAACAAGCGAATTGTTAAAAATACATAAGCGATATACTTTCTGCGAAAAGCCGATTATTTCAATAAATTATATTGATGATACTAGGTATGGTGAAAATATAATATCATCTCATGATCAGATAAAAATCCCTTGTAAATCGGTAAAGAACCTGAGCGATTTCTCAGACATTCAATATGGTTGTTCAACTCCCGAATTCAAGACAGCAATGATAATATTGATAAACGAGGCACAGTTTTTCGGCGATATAGTCGGGTGGGTAAAATGCGCGGTGGAGAGACATCATAAAAAAATATATTTGTGTGGATTGGATGGAGATTATAAACGCGAAAAATTCGGGGATCTTCTGGAGCTCATTCCCTTTTGTGATAAAATAACGAAACTACAATCTATATGTGGAGTATGTAAAAAAAAAGACGCCATTTTCACAAAGCGAATAGTAGCTGACGACAAACAGGAAATTATAGGATGTGATAATTATCTTCCTGTTTGTAGAGCGTGTTACAATGTATAAATTATATCATTTATTAAAAGTATTTAAATTAAAATAACTAGGTTATGAATATGCCAAATAAAACTGACGAGGTTAAGGTTCCGAAGAAGCGTGGCCGAAAACCGAAAGGTGGCAAGCTTATAAAAAAACCAGAAAACCCAACCGATGTTATCGTTCCCGAACCAAATATCATATTACATTTAAAATGTGGAGTTAAAGATTTAAAAACGAAACATACCGAAAAAGAAAATGTAGGCGCCTTTCAATTTGAAAAAAATACGGAAATACCTTATCAAATAATAAACAATAAAAATAAAAAATCACAAAATATCGACGATGGAGACGAACAAAAAAAAGTTTGGAAAAAACTAAACGAACTAGCGGTAAATCTCCACAATAATAACATATCTGATAAACGATCTGCGTGTTTTTGGTGTACTTATGATTTTGATAATCCTCCTATTTATATACCGCGATATGAGTTAAATAATTCATATCATTGCTATGGGTGCTTTTGCAGCCCTGAATGCGCTGTATCGTATCTATTCAATGAACACATAGATGTATCCACGCGTATAGAGAGATATAGTTTATTAAATCATATATATTGTAAAATCTATGATTACAATAAAAATATTAAACCTGCTCCAAACCCGCACTATTTACTTGACAAATTTTACGGTAACTTGACTATCCAAGAGTATAGAAAATTGTTAAAAAACGAGCGTCTTCTATTGATTGTTGATAAACCGTTAACAAGAATATTACCAGAACTACATGAGGATAATGACGACTTCCTACTGAATCAGCAGAGTATTCCATCATCAAATAAATTTACCCTTCGCAAAACTAAACCTCCTACGAAAAAAGAAATTTTAACGGAGAATTTTAACATAACAAGTTAGCTCAATAAATTATTATAATAAATTTATTGAGCATAGTTCTTACTCTTCAATTTTAGTATTTACTTTTGAAACCAGATTTTGTTTTGCAATATCTCTCTGTCTTATGTATTCGTCTCGCATAAGCTGTTTTTTTTCCTCCTCCTCCTTGTTTTTCCTATACCGCCACGAGGCGGTGTCCATCATTCCGCGTATTTCTCCGTATATTTGCTGATTGACGCTTTCAACAATAGTATCATTATCTTCATTGACTACTTTATTAGGATTCATAAACTCGCGCACGACAGCCATCACATCATATTTATATAATTCCAGTTTTTCGTCGGCAACTGATTTGCTATAATCTGTCTGTCTCATTACTATATTTCGCATGTTTATTTTATGATGAATCGGAATGTCAAGCGATGTTGGGTTGGAGTCTTGTTTAATAGAGGCCATATACTTTAGAATATATAATTATTTAAATGATATTAAACGAATACCATATCTTAATATAGATGGATAGCGAACTGAGTATTGATGAAATTGTCACGGCACTTCATTTTAGTCTAGAAAAAACCCTTAAAATATCACTAGGTCCTTTCGTTGATAAATTTAATTCTTCACGGAACCAATTTAACGTAGTTTCAGATTTACTAAAACAGTTACCCGAATATAAGGAAATTATTAAGCATAATGCGATGCTGTCCGAAGAGAACCGAATTCTAAAAGAATATATTAGAAATCAAAATACAAAAAACAATACCACAAATCGTATTAAACTTGAAATAAGCGAGAAGGATGATCAGGAGGAAATAGAAAAAATCTTTTCAGAAGCCGAAAATCAAGAAACGGCAAAATTCGGGATTACCTCCACAATGGAGAGTGAAGAGGAAGCGCTTACAAGAGAGGAGGAGGAGGAAGATGAGGAGGAGGAGGAAGAAGTAGAGGTAGATGAGGAAGAGGAAGAAGTAGAGGTAGTAGAGGTAGTAGAGGTGGAAGAGGAAGAAGTAGAGGTAGTAGAGGTAGTAGAGGTAGACGTGGAAGAGGAAGAAGACGAGGTAGTAGAGGTAGATGTGGAAGAGGAAGAAGTAGATGAGGATGAAGAAGTAGAGGTAGTTGAGGAGGAAGAAGTAGAGGTAGATGAGGAGGAGGAGGAAGAGGAAGAAGTAGAGGTAGTAGAGGAGGAGGACGATGATGAAATTAGTAATAACGATGTATCACAGACACCGCGTTCAGTAGTAAATACAAATGAAGAGACGGAAGACGAAGACGACGATGATGAGGAAGGTTTAATTGAAGTAGTCATATCTGGTAAAGATTATTTCGCGGATAATGACGAAGATGGAGATATTTACGAAAAAATAAGCGATGACGAGCCAGGAGACGACCCAATCGGTATCTTTAAGGATGGTGTTGCAACATTCTTTTAATATGAATATAATATTTATTAATTATATATGATACTTGATAAACTATGTATGCCTGCTATATTATATATTGGATTTACACTAACTCATATAACAATTGATTTATTCAATAAATTATATAATACAGCTATATTGAAATTTGTACTAATGATTATTTTTACTACGATGTTAGATTTGTTATGTAAATCTGGATTAACCGTAGTATCATGGATAATTGTATTTATGCCTTTTATTTTATTAACAGCAATAACATTATTATTATTATTTTCACTCGGACTTTCGCCAGATCAAGGATTTCTAAAATACGAAATATTAAATGGTAACGATGTAAATCCAGAGGATAACGATGTAAATCCAGAGGATAACGATGTAAATCCAGAGGATAACGATGTAAATCCAGAGGAAGAGACAGAATTAACTACCAGCGTTCCGGTTGAAAATATGTTTAATATGTAAGCTATTTAAATACGTTTTGTTATTTAACATTATGAACTATATTATTAGCGCTTGGAGTGTGTTTATTTTTTGGAGTTGTTATCTTAATGACAATTGTAGGAGTATGATTGTTGGTAAAATTGAGTGGCTATCTAAACAAGATCCACGCATTGAACGTTTATTTCAGTTTTTATTTTGGTATATCATGAAAGTATCAACAATTACAAAAAAAAAATATAAATTGCTAACTGCCAATATTAACGAATATATTATAGAACCTTGGCTGGAAATTAATTTTCCTGAATACGAACCAGAAGATGTGTTTTTTATTAAAAATGGAAAAATAATAGACAGAATTGCGTTTATGTATATAAACGATTCAAATACAAACTCAGATATGATATTGTATGAGTGGACAATGCCTGATGAGAATAAATACGATCACGCAATATTGCGATTTAATACTGCATCCGAAGTATCAGATAACTTTAAAATGAGCAAGGTTAATTTGTTGGCGATTCAAATAACAATTATGCATGAAAATAATACCGAAACAATTCATTCAATTGATTTCCAGAAAGATAACTACTATATTGAAAACAACATATTATTTGACCAGATATTTATTAACTATTGGTGTAAGCAGAAATTACACATTGATAACGTAACAAAGTATGAAGTAAGTTTCTTAGACAATGAAATGACACTCAATATAATAAAACCAAATGAATATATAATAATTGGACAAAATGATTTTGAAGTTGTTACATTATAAATCATATATTAAACGTATATAAATGATATAAAAATTATATTTAATATCATATATAATGGAGAAATCCATGATAAATGTGGTATCCTCTGCGGACAATGATGTTTCAACGTTTCATAAGCTTAATGATAGTTGGACATTGTGGGCGCATCTGCCACACGATACCGAATGGAATTTAAATAGTTACAAGGAAATAATGACTTTTGATACCGTAGAAGAAGCATTAACTTTATATGAAACCCTTCCGGATAAAATGATAAAGAATTGTATGTTGTTTTTAATGAGAAAAGGAATAACACCAATATGGGAAGATGAGAAAAACCGAAAAGGGGGGTGTTTTTCATATAAAATACCAAATAGACTTATAGTAACTACATGGAAACAAGCATCATATTCTCTTGTAGGCGAAACATTTACAAACGATTCATCATTAAGAAAAGATATTAATGGTATGACTATATCTCCAAAAAAGAATTTTTGCATTATTAAAATATGGATTGCAACGTGTAATAACCAAAATCCAAGCAAAATAAATACAGTAGCCAGTATTAATTCACAAGGATGTTTATTTAAAAAACATATTCCAGAATATTAACATAATTAATAACATAATTAATAAAATAATGATTATTTTATTAATTAATTTATCGTTTTATTACGAGGGTAAAGGTGCTAAACATAGTTTAATTTCTCCTAGAGAAGCTACATTATATTTAACAACCAATGGAAGATCATTTTCAAGATATATCTCAATTGAACTACATAAGTTGGTGCATTTAATAAAATAGCTTAGATTTTTAAGAGAGAATTCGCCTTGGATAATTTTGCTGTTGTCCTGTTTAATGATGTATTCCATACTGCCATCGGATTCAGCTCTCCTCACTTCGGCTTGCGCGAATCCTCCACTACACTTGAATATTAGCTCGGCTCCCTCAGCCGTCGCTACCGATTTAATCTCAATCTTATCTGATATGCAAGATAAGTCTCTGATTATTTTTTGAAAGTCTGATGACGGAAGATTTAAGACCGAAGAAAACTTAACATCTGGGACTTCCAATTCATCCGTTTCTGGCTCAATAAGACGCAATTTTTGTATTTTTTGCTGTTTAATATCCCCATTTTCGAATTTGAGACCTAGATATTGAACAATTCCGTCGGTATAATCATCCTCTTCAATATAAATAGTAAGAGTATCATCGTTATCAATCGTGTTAATTAATTTGAAAAGGTGAAACATATTTACACCTATTACAATTTTAGGTTGCGAACATTCGTAATGCTCAAAGTTTTTTGCATGTAATGATAGGTGGGCCAGAATTGTATGTGATTTGTCCATATTGATTATTTTAATTCCTTCGGGTGTAAATGATATATTTGTTTCTAGTAAAATATCTTTTAGAGCAGTCATAAGTGTTCTGAATGGAGCAATTTGTACAGTTTGAATCTGTAAAATATTTTTACTAGTACCTATTGTTTTAGATGATAAACTAGACATATAAGTATTTATGTTAATTAAATCTTTAAATACTTATGAAATAGAGAAAACTAAATCTTAAAATTAAATCACAAAGTAAAAAAGATATAAA
>TARA_R110002074_G_scaffold2600_1_pt1 | contig 27269 bp, 12 predicted proteins | sample TARA_R110002074 | Tara Oceans TARA_R110002074 (sample SAMEA4397215) | marine metagenome | biome: Polar Biome; feature: [MIX] marine epipelagic wind mixed layer (ENVO:01000061); material: water (ENVO:00002006), including particulate matter (ENVO:01000060) such as... | depth 10-100 m | reverse complement strand
TAATGCTCTAGCTGTTAAATTTGTTGTAACATTAAATTCGTTAGGATTTACTCTGACCACATATTCAGTAACATATATAGCTTTAGTAGATTTAAATTGTAATGTATAATTTCCTGTTGTAACATCGGGATAACCTATACTAGCTGAATAAGAACCAGTTTCTGTGATATTAACTACACCTATATTATAAAATATATTCCCAACATAATTATCTGATGATGATATACTACTATTACTTTGAGTTATTGTAGCATTTACCGCGTATAAATTACCTCTACTGTCATCCTGTATAACGATTTCCTTCGATGTTGAATTATCTGTGAGTTTAAAACTTCCTTTTTTTATTTCTTCACCGAAATGATTTTGTGAAATAGATAATACAGAACCAGATGAATGGAATTTATTTACATGTTGTGGATTTTTAGGATTATATATAGCATAACTATAATATGGATTTGTATATTTACTTTCAGAGGGTGTATTATAACCTCTACCTTTTGAACCACTTAGATAGAAATTAAATCTGGTCGACTCCCAGTAGCTTCCTGATAATATATTAGTTGACCCAGACCTAAATTGAACCGAATTTACTCCATCCGAACCGGAATGGAGTGAAACAGTTTTATAAACTTTTATGTTATTTGTAGATATATCCGATGGGTTAATGTTTTTATATATTGACATTTCATGGTTTTACTATAAAGTAATATTAACTTTGATTACAGCTTCTGATGAATAGTTCTTTTGAACTGGTGTACTTAATCTACCAACCGCAACAAGCATATCAGAACTGTCATATAAACCAATCGTTGAAATAAATGTTTGTGGATTTCCTTCAAAATCTCTATTTGTAAATTCACCGTCCGAGCCTGTGTAGAATGTTGGGTTAGATGTGAAATTATACTCTCGTACTTTTGCTCTACAAAAATGACTAACTGTTGTTTGGTCTTCTTCAGACCTAAATGTCATACTACCGAATTGTAAAGATTGTACCATTTTTAATGCATTGTCAGCATTACCAACAGTAACATCTCTATCAGGTGCAAATCCAACACCTTTGGTTACATCGACACTTGCACTATTAACATAGGTCGGTGCGCCTGGTAAACTTGATGATAACTCAGTACCACTTAAAACTATTACACCCATATTTGGATAAAAATGACCATAATTAGTATTTGTTTTACTGTTATACTCTGTACCACCATATAATACCCCCGCAGAACCACTCTTTATATTATATCGAGGACCGACTGGTGTTCCAGTTGGTGAATTAATATTACTATCGTCTGTCAATTTTAAAGCACTGCCTGTACCCCACGCTGCGCCAAAGATTCCAGCAGAAGCTCTCGAACCACTTAAAGTAATTGTCCAATTCTTTTTATTAAGTCTATCTTTCATTTGTGCTCTTTCGGCTACCAAAAACCATACATCCGAATCTCTGTCTGTATATGCTGGTGTACCACTTCCTGTGAATATGAATCCATATTCAATATCGTCTGGTGCTAACAGGGCTGCGGCGAAAGAGTTATAAATTGCCTTTGTTTGACCAACTGTATCAGCTGAACCAGAACCACCGGGGTGGCCATAAGTAACACTAAATTGATCTGCGCTAGAATACTGTAGATTATAGTAATATTCTTTATTACCATCTGATAATGATGATGTCGCTAAATTACTTCCATCTAAAGTTCCGACACCACCTGTAAAATATCCAGTGGTAACCTTGGTAGTATCTGTTATGATATCCTCGGCTGTTAGATTTGTGAATTGTGGCATTTGCTTGCTCCTATTATTAAATTATTTATTATTTTTTTACCGCATTAAGAATGTTGGCTTTTGTGATGACACTAACAAATTGCGATGTACCAGATGTAACTCCTTCTATCGTAATAGATGTTATAGTATCGACATCAGTAGCTCTTGGTACTAACTCAAGGCTTTTACCCTTAACCACTACTGCCGTTGGCATATCAGCTCTCTGAGGAGTTTGTCCATGGTGATTTTGTGGAATTATTTGACCTGATAGTTTCATTAAACCTGCAGCATCATCTATCGTGAATTTATAGTGTTCATCCTGGCTAAAATTTACTGAAGTTGGTGCAAGTGTATATCGGGAGCTCTGTTGAGAAAGGGTTATAGTGTTACCACCCGCAATGTTGTGTTCTATGTATGGCATGTATACAGTACTTCTGTCCATTGTTGTTAATTTATATCTCATATTATTTGTGTCATCGGGTACCGCTTCCATTTGTGGAAGATTTTTAATAGCTTCACCATAAAAAGTTGAACCACTTATATGATCTGGATTCCATAAATTATAATTTATACCATCATCAGCTAGAGCGAATTTTACAATTCCTAAAGCCTGACTGTGTGCTAATTTCCATCTTCCATGTTTAGTTAAAATCGCGTCTACCGTGATACTTGAATTATCTAAATATCCCATCTTAATTTCTCCTACAAATATTGTATTATGATTTAATAAAACCTATATGTTATATACCCTTGACCCTCATTTGTCTATAATAAATATAAAGATTAATAAAAAATCTTTAAAATAATAATATATATTATATATTTAATTATTAACGCCTTCCAGATGTTGGTCTATTTCCTGGTCTTGATACTTTTAATATTCTTTCTGTATCTGCTCCATCTACTTGAATTGTATAAGCTGATGCAGTTGGGATTGTATCAAATCTATGACCATATGTAAATCTTTGTGATAATACATTATTTTTTGTTCCTTCATATATTGCTTTTCCTAACATATCTTTTGATGTTCCTACATTAATATAATGATTTGATGGATATATCAAATCACCATTTGATGCTGTAAAGAAAAATGCTGTTCTACCCATTGGTCTTCCATCTTTTAATGCACCATCAGTAGATGCTCCAACACCAAAATATGATTTATAAGTATATCCTTTACCAGTATCAGTAATTAATCTATTATGAAATACTTTATAATTGGTTGGGTCAATATCTACATTCACACAATTATTTGTTCCATCAGAACAAGTTACATGATTAATTGACGATGACATCATTTCCATATCACCAATTGTATAAAATAATTGTGTATCTTCATAATAATATGTATTAAAATCACCATATACTCCGCCTGCTGAAGGTTCATTTCTACCATGACCTCCCCAAGAAATAAAGTGAGTATCGTTTGAAGATGTTCCCCAAGTATCAGCTGGTGATGAATATCCAGCTATAAATCTATCTGAAGATTCTGTTATATTGGCTATATGTCCAGTTATATAATCTCCAGATTCTGATATATGAGTATTTACTAAATCTAAAGTTGACTTGTAAGTTGGATTATAATTCATTGATTGAGATATATAGTCATTAGTTAAATTTAAAGTTGACTTATAGGTTGGATTATAATTCATTGATTGAGATATATAGTCATCTACTAAATCTAAAGTTGAATTATACGCTGGGTTATATGTCATTGATTGTGACATATAATTAGTTACTAAATCTAAAGTTGAATCCATAGTTGGATTATAATTCATTGATTGTGACATATAATTAGTTACTAAATCTAAAGTTGACTTGTAAGTTGGATTATAATTCATTGATTCAGATAAAAATGTTGTATATGAAAGACCTGTATTTTTGTATGCTGTGGTATATTTACTACTTACGAAATTCAAATAATCAATTAAATTTAAGTTATTATCAATACCATATCCAGTATCATATTGTGAACCACTAAAATCAAAGTATAATTTTTCTAAATCACCCAAATCCATAAAATATGGAGTACGTTGTGGGTCTATTGATGATCTATGATAAACAATCTTGCTTCTTTCTAATAAACTTTGTTTTATAACTACACCAGTTGAAAGTCGTGCTTTTGCTGGTAGTATTCTTTCAATTGATTCTATTACAGATTGGTTAAATACTTTTGCTTGTGCATCTATATAAGCATTTATATCTATATGAAGTCCTTTATATAACTCATTTCGTAAGTCATCTAACTCTTTATAATTAGATTCATATGTATCTGACCATTTTGAGAATTTTTCAGAAACATCTTTGTCCGCTGTAATATTAATTATATAATCATCTATAATTTTACTTGGGGTCTTTATTATCTCTAACTTTGTTGTCGCTTTTCTTTTATTTTCTAATTCTTCATATGGTGTTCTATAACTTTCTTCATTTGAATCTAAGTCTCTAACTAATGTTCTATTTTGACCAATAGTAATCATGTTAGAATTTTTACTACTTATACCATCTGTTCTTGTAGTTAGTTTAACAACATCAATAGTTTGTTTTGAATACAAATCACCATTATTTGTTAAAGTTAGTAATTTTGAATAATCACCGTTATAATTTGGATTTGCATCGTTTATCTTTTTACCAGTTGAACCTGATAAATGATTTTCTCGTAATCTATAATGCCAATTTAAATCATTTAAAGAAATTAGATTATTACCAACTACACTAAATTTATTAAGAACATGTTGTTTAAATTTAGAAGCACTTAATGAACCACTCCAAGCTCTTATTTCACCCAATGAACCACTAAATGTTTCACCAACAACAAGATTACCGGAAACAGCTGATGATAGTGTACTACCACTCATAAAGTTTACATTTGCTATAGATTCTGTAATACTCATCGATGCTACTGAAAAATGAGTTATTTTATCATTTTCTTCACCACCCTGAAAACCAACATATAATCTATATGATTGTGAAATAGAAGAACTTAAACTACTTGTCATTCGTGTCAAATAAGCATTCCACAATTTACCATTACCTTTTATTGGTAAGTAATCTGTAGACATTGTAACTGCATTTGACGCAATTGGTAAACGACCATTAGTTGAATTATTTAATCTAAATTCAAGTTTTGATTGAATTGGTGTACTTGCTGACGTGATTAATCGTATATCCCACATTGATCCAGTTGAACTACCACTACTCTCAAATATTACTTGGTCATTTAAAGTCTTTGGTGATTTAAATACAAATTCTAATCCATCTGGATTTGCTCCATTGGTCCACCAATCAAGATTTAATTTTCTACTTCCTGAAAAATTAAATGTATAAAATTCTTGTGGTTCTCTAATATAAGATATATTTCCTTTTGAACCACCCATACCAAATTTAAAAGTGTCTATTGTATCTGTAATTATTTCTGGATTTGAAGCTTCAAGAGAACCACCAAGTTCATCAATAGACAAAACATCTCCTGGATAACCATAAGTATTTAAAAGAGCTCTTACAGAATTTTCAGTCCCTTTACTTTTATAGATATATATTAAATTATTAAGTTGTTTTCTCCAAGTATTGTGTGTAATATCTTGTACACTAGTCGCTGAACCTGTAATCCCACCAAAATAATCAGCTAAACTACTACTAAATGGATTAATTAATTCCCAACCAACATTATCTGCTAGTATTGGTAATAGATTACTTGGAACTGAATCTAATTCACTGTACCCTCTTTTATAAAAAGTTTTATATGTATCAATATAATTTCTAAATGTATCGAACTTCTCACCCCACATATTTACAAATGTTCTTAATGTATCATAATCATTCGATTCTTTAATTGATTTTGGTAAATTATTTTTAAGACTATGTATATTATCTTCATCATATTGTGAAGCTAAACTATGTAAACCATCATACCAATTAGACCATATGGTAGAACCAGTATTATATAGTTGACCGAATGGAAGTGAATCCATTGGATTATTTGTTGTAATTTTAATATCTGTCATGAATGATGATGTTATAGCAGAACCAGAATCATACCACAATCTAAAATATTCACCTGCAGGCATTATTGAACCAGTAAATGGAACTTCACTTCCTGTTAGTGTTGTTCCTAGATTTATATAATCACCATTTAAAACAATTGGATAAGAATTTGTTATCATTGAAGCTGATGTAACTTTGTCTTGTGTATTTAATATTTCATAATAAACATTGTTACCACTATCTCCGAAGGTAATCCAGTGCAGTGGGAACTCACCTATATCACCTTCACCGACACTATTTATTGCAGAACCAGTTGGTCTCCAATGTGATTGAGAAGCTTCAAAAATAAATCTTCTATATTCACTACCTGTAATAACTGGACTTAATGACCTATTTTGATGTAAAGCTTTAGATGGAATTAGAACTGTTTCACCAACAGAACCATCACTGTTTTTATTATCCCATCTTAAACCAAGTGTTCCATCAGAATATGATATAGATTCATCACCTTTTAATACAAAAGAAAGATAAACAGAACCAGTATAATTGTAAAATGGAGGATCTTCGGCGAAATATTTATTGGTAAATAAATCTGTATATTGGTCATTAGCTTCTTCATTTGTATGTTTATAAACAACATTGAATCCATCATAATTGTTTAATATTGTTAATTCATCGTTTGTTGTGGGGTTACTGTGTGCTAAATTTTGACCAATGCCTGGGGCAGATGATGTTGTTTCACCTTGGTTATCAAAATACATCCAGGTTTCATATGGTGTGAATGTATCTTTTAAATCTTTAACTTTACTAAATAATTCTTTTCTTCTGTTGTTTACATGACTTCCACTATTAGATAGAGAAGATGATAACTCAACCAAGTGATTTTGAATTTTACCAATTTTATATTTAAAGTTTTCAAGTTTTGAAACTGCAGAACCGAAGAATGCATGATTTGAAAAATCTGAAAAGTCTACTTTTAAATTTATATCATCTTGATTTGAAGAAATAAGATCAGATAAATTTTCACTTATAGATGCAGTTCCAATCAATTGTTCATAATTCTGATATGAATCAGTTGTACTGTCATTAACTAATGAATAAAATGAATCAACATCAGGATTTAATCCAGTTCCAAATACTTGACTTTTTACATTACTTACATAAAATATTTCTTGTGTTTGTGTTGTTATTACTTCTCGTTCAATTGAACATAAATTTAATGTACTTACATCATTTGGTATTTGATCATTTAATCTTAATATTAAAGTAACATTACTTGTATCTGAAATATTATCAAATGTATAATTATTTATTGATAAATTTCTTCCTTTGGAAACTCCTAATATCCAATCAAATGTATAATCACCGTACCCATCACTATCATCAAGTGTTCCTAATCCTCCACCTCCAACATCTGAACCACTCATATATGCATCCTGGAAACTGGTGACACCTAAGTCAATCTGGTTATCAGAACCATCTCTTCCGAATAATCTAACTTCTTTTCTTGATGGTGAAATTTCTTTTATTACAAAGTTAGAGTCATCTGCACCACTGAAATTACTAAAAACATTTCTTAAAAAGTCAAATTGAAGTTTATAATTACCGTGTGGGACTAAATTATCTTCTAATATTTCATTTGGTTTTACATATATTTCTTCGGCCGGTGATGAGTATATAATTATTTCATTTTTATTTGAAAAGAATTGATCAACATATACACCATCAGTAGTAAAAATGGTCATTCGTATATAATCACCGCCCTCGGAATCAAAGACGTGGCTAGTTTCAGTACCCGATGTTATTAGAGTTAACTGATTTTCATTAAAATTTTCTATTTCATTTGGCATATTTCTACAAGGCCCTATCTTTACTATCTATTTCTGGTGTTTTCATTACCGAATCTCGTATAACTGGACTGTCTTTACTTGTTTTTGTAATCTTATAATCACCTATTAATACTCCCCTATTACCATTACCAGCACTGTCACGGATACTACCACCGGATGAGTCACCAGCATTAATCTCGAATATACATTTTGAAACCATATCTCTATCCATGTTACCATCTATAAATATAGATAAAGCAGAAGTTTCTTCGGAGAAACTATTCACATATCCATCATAAAATGAATCATTTGTATGTGGATAAAAAATATTCTTATTATACGAATCAATTTGATTTTCAAGATTATCCTCTATTCCAAGTATTTTTGTCATATCATATGAACCATCTATAAAACATCTAACTTGTTCTATATCTGTCTTTCCTATGTATGAACCATATTCCTCATTTTCATATGATTTATTTGCAAACATTTTTGTCTGTGTACTATAATCATCTTGTGAAAATAAATTGGCGTCTACAACATGTTTTAAACTTTTTCTATATTCACTTGAATCTGAAAGTCCACTTATTACAACAGATGTTTCTGGCCATGGTAAAAATACAAAGTCGGCTCCTCCTACATCATCAAAATCTTCTATATAACTGATATCTAAGGATAGATTGACCCTTACGTTTAGAAGTTTCCATCTCATGGCCTGTCGTGGAAAATCTGATGTTATGTTATTACCAGCATATGCACTAATAGCGGAAAATACGACAACTTGAATTGTTTTGATTCCTGGACTTTGATATATATGACTTAATCTATCCGATTCTATCGTTGGTATATTATTTTCATCAAGTTCAGATTCTACATAAAGATATTTACCAAAATATTGTTGTGTTGATAAGCCACCTAAACTTGTGGGGAATTGTTCTTCTACTAATGTATCTAAATCATTAGGATCATCATCCGTCAAATCCCAATTTGTAACAAATGCAATAAAAATTAAATTATTATCTCCTTCAGAAATGTGTTCAGGATACTCCGCACCTGCATCTGAAAAATCTATCTCACCAGTTTCACTACCATCTATATAGTTTATGTGACCACCAGTTTGAACATTAGCAATTTGTAATTTTAGGTGTACTTGATTTGGGGCAGCTACCTCTAACTGTACATCCGGAGAGTCATCTGTATAATAACTTTGTACATCATATTTACCCTCTGATACGGTTGCTATTGATATTGGTCTAAAATCTATTATATCAGTTGATTCTGTTATTCCCATGAAATTATTCAAGTGCCATGTATAAAATAGACCATTTGGTCTAAATTTCCAATAGTTATCCGGTCGGTTCCAGTTTAAATTATTAATACTACCATCAAAATCATCACCTGGTTCAAAACCGTAAAGGGCCATGAAAGATGCATCATCAGTTGGGATTCCACTTGTAAAGTCACTATCAAATATTCTATCAAGTGAAACATGTAATCCATCTACCCTCCAAATGTGGGCACTATCAGAACCATCATCATTGGTCCCGTAATTATCTTCATATGTGGTTGGGACACCGGACGCGACATCTGAGTATGAATATGGATCTCCAGAACCCCACGACGGACCCCATGTTAATGTTTTGGTAGCTAACGGAGAAGAAGAATAACTTGACCAGGGTTCAAGTAACTCATAAAAATGGGATTTTGGTATTGTAAAATTTTGATATGACCTGTCTAACTCATCAACCCAATCTACTTTATCTCTATCTCCGGCCATTCTAATTGAAATTATAAAGTCACCACCTCCTCCTCCGTGGAGATTCCAGTTCCAATTTTCAGCTGTAATTTGAGCTGAAACATTTGCTGATGTTTGAGTACTCCAGTCAAAGGCTCCATCTACATCGTCATAACCATAGTCACCTCTATTAGAATCAAATTCCTCTGACACAGTATTATATGGAAAGTCTTTTATATACAAATCTAAATTATAAAACCATACATCACCGTACATATCATCATCATCGTGACTATTATCAACAAATTGTTTTCTCCAAATTTTATTTACCCCTACACTTTGTGTTCCACTACCATCTACCAAATCGGCTGTTGTATCACAAGTGGACGCGCCATTGGCATTTTCACATGGTCTAAAATTGTATGGTATATCAACCACATCAGTATCAAATAAATAAACTTCAATAAAACCATTTGTTGTTACCCAAGAATGTTGAGCGTTCAGATATATTTGTTGTATTGATAATTTCAATCCGTGATGTTCCCACCAGAAAGGATGTTCATTAATAATATTTTCATTTATTACACTCCCAACTGGTTTAGTTGTATATAAATCTTCTTCAGGATATAAAATAGAAGCTATACCAGGGAAAGTAGAACTATCCACATTATATTGACTATAATCTGCATCTGATGGTCTATTTTTTATTATTTTCTTTTCTAATGCCATTTGTTAATAAGCTCTCCGTTTACCTTTACCCAATTTTGGTCTAGTTACTATACTACTAGGTGATACTCGTCTTGTTTCTGGTTCAAAATCTATTCTATAATCACCAAGAATGTCTCCCACTATACCATTTCCACTATACTCAGATAATTTATTATCATCAATATCATCAAATGATAAATCAATTAACATTTTATCATCATACTTATATTTATTATTTGAAAAATTTACATTTGTCACTGGTGCTGTAACATCTTCACCATCCCACTTTCTTCCAGATAAACCAAATGGTTCATTACTATTCTGTAATCCCAATGTTTCATCAAATTCACCAAATACATTTAATTTAGGAAGAACTGGGTAATAATAAGTATTATAATATTCATTTTCTCCTAACCATTCTTGTGATGAATCTTCGTCTATACTATCAAGTTCTACACCTTCTCTATCCGAAATAGTATAATCTTCTGGTATTATATTTTTCCAGTATCTCGGTGACCCTGGATTTCCTGGGTCAATTTCATCATTGAGAGCATTAAAATCATATAATGTCGTACCAAGTGGTTTTAAATAATCTTGCCATAGATTATTTATACCAATATATATATCTTCACTTGAAGTTCCCCAATCAATTGGTTCATGTATATTATATCCATAAAAAGTATTAGTGTAATCAATCATTTCAACTAATGATTTAATAGTTCTAGTATCAATTGGTTCATCATTTTCAAAAGTTCTATGATTTCTACTAAATTCAAATTGTAATACATCTATATTACCAATGAAACTTGCTGGTGTTCCATCTTGGTCTGCTAAATTTTCTATATGTTGTGCATCTAACCCAACATATCTAAGAACTGTATTCTGACGGCCACCTGTAAAATCTCTACCGAATGTTACTGGTTTTTTTATACCTGGAGTATCACAAGAATATGAACCATTTAAATAAGCAGTATAATCATAACCATGAATACTCCAATATCCACCAGCATAATCTTGTCCACCAGGACATCCATGAGGTTCTTGACCAAAATATTCACCATCATAGTGTCCACCAGTATGTGGTCTATCGTGATACGCGATATCACCAGCACCTATATCGTTTTCATGAAATATATCAACTATTTTTTCTAATAAGAACTCTCCAGTTGGATTAGGATCGGCCGTATCAGTTGATGGTATCCCTTTTGCAAAATTTGAATGTAATGTTGGTGCATATGTATCTAAGTCATCAAACACATCCCAGCAATTTCCAGCTTCGCGACATTCTTCATCACTTTGACCAACCCAAATATGTTTATGGTTTGGTGATATTCCATCATCTGTAAAATAATCTCCTTCTGGATCTCTATTTTTCTCTGGCCAACCCATTCCAATATCCACTGCAAATTCTCTATGACTTCCAGCTCCGTGTATATCCAATACCAATCTAATTTCTGGATGTTCTTCAAGATAATTTTTTAGTCTTTTCTTGAATGGATGTAATTGACCTTCTATTCCATAAAATCCTGGAGTTTCTGTATCTTTGGATCTGTTTACAAAATCTGTACCAATATGGTGGTAATAATTTGGATCATCACATTTGTATTTATTGTATAAAACATGTACATTTGTTAGTTCGTGTAGTTTATGAACCATGGCATTTGTGTAATCATCGTGGTCGTGTATGTTTCCAGTTCCAACTGTTGGTCTTAATGTAATTGGTCCGTGTGGTGCTGTTAATAATACTGCACCTTCACCTTCCAATAATTCATATGAATCTTGAAGTGTATCAAATCCTAATAATTGATTCATTGATATATTTCCACCTTTAAAATATCTAGCTTGTCCTAAATCATAATCACCAAAATATTGACCAAATTCTTCAATAAAATCTCTATATAAACCATTATGAATAAGAGTAGGTGGTATCTGAGTAGTACCAGAGCTGGGATCATCCCAATTATATGCAGATGAACCGTCATCATTAACATATCCATCATAAACAGGATCTTTAAAAGCTGCTATACTGGGAGGTAAAATATCTTCATTAAATTGAGCCAATGCATATTCTGAACTATATTTGTCATATGCATAGTCAAAATGTATATCGAATAATTCACTACCCCCAGTCCCTTGTTGTAATGTTGTTCTCAATTGACTATATATTGACTTATAATAAATACTATGTTCTGTTAAACCGCCAATAATTGGGAGTGTTTCTTCATACTCTATAAAACTATTTTCATAATCATCTGGTTCGCTTAAATTTATTCTAACTTTAACTACGTTCCAATTGGCTACTCCTGATCTATCATTGGGCCCATTGGGGTTATATGCTGAGTCACCAGTACTATTAGTACCCAATTGCATATTAAACATAATAGCCGTTATTTCATATATTCCAGGTTTTTCATAAAAATGTGGAATCAATGTACTTACTTCTAATTTTTTTGGTTCAAAATCAAATTCTACTGGACTTCCATCACCCCAATCTAGAAAACCAACATATAAGTGTTCGGCTCGGTCATCAGTACCCCAATCAAGTATATCATGTTCATCAAATATGGTGTCACCTTGCACGTATTCTCTTGGATAAAAATGAACCTGAACTTCTGATGGGGCGGTTGTTTCATAATATAAATCAGGTTCTATATTTTTATCATAGTATTTATATAATTTTGCTTGATTACCAATGAAAGCTCTATGTGTTCTAACATCTGCATCTGGATGAAAATTACCTACCTCCGGAAATGCATCTTTAACTGTGTAACAATTACCACTGTCTTGGGGATCACCGGAAATCATATCTCCACTTTTATATACATGACAACCTGTTTCTACTATACTGTTATAGTTTTTACTTATAATTGGCCAAGATAATCTATTATTTACCCAATTACCGGTCATTTGATTTACCATGTCCTTAAAATAAAAACATCCTAAAGTTGGTCTCGGATCTACATCCCACACATCAAACCATTGTTCTGTATTTTCATATGGATAACTGGTAGTACCATCTGCACATACTCCATCAACTAAAGTACCGGCTGCGATATTACTACCATCGACACAACCTTCCATCGCGTTGAATGGTATATTCATTCCCTGATATGGTGCGTATGGTACATGTTGATTATTCATGGCCTGATGATCATTGACGATAGTTTGTTCTAACTCCATGGCTCCTTCAACCTCAAAATCATAATCAATCATTGTAATATTTCCACAACTATCTTCAACCTCTAAAGTAACAAGGAATATATCATTGATATTAAATACTCTTTGATATCCACACTCAACAAATGCTTCTACTGATTCCATACCCGTATTACTACCATCTGCTGTACAAATACCACTACCACCTTTACCGACATCATTAAAACCTTCTGTTTGATATATAAGTTCACTGTTATCACATATTATATACGGGCCCCAGTCACCTCCACGTGCTATACATCTGTCTTCTTCTGTCAGACCCTCACTACCATCATCATCGGGTCCTGTATATCCTGGTTCTCCTGGTCCAATACCATCCGTCCCAACAGATGCGGATTCTCTCAGAGTTTTTGGGGAATATGTTGTACCCCCAATGGATTGTCCGTCACTACATCTATTGATTTCTGCTCGTTCATACGCTGGAGAGTAAAAGAGAAAATCTGAAAAAGTAGAATCTGCCACTAAGTCGTCTTCAGTAAGCCATTCTGCACATGCTGTTTGTTTGATAGTCATTCCCCATAATGGATAATTTTGCCAGTTGTAGTTTTTTTTGTCAATAATTAAAGTATATCTTACTATTGTTCCACTAGAACTATCTGCATTTACACAACTTGTTTGCCATCCCCTTTCTGGGTTTATTGGATTTTGTTCTACTGTATCAGTATTAATACCTACAGACTCAAAAACAAATTCAGGTTGACCAAAACCTGCATTATCAGACGGGTATATCGTTAAATCACCATATAAACAATCACCCTCTTGTGTCGCAGTTTCATCCCAATTAGCAGCTTCTGAATCCATACAACCATAACAATCATTATCACCACCACATTCACCACAAGTATCTTCGATAGTAGGACAAGTAATATCTGTAAAATCGTTTTCTTCACACGCACATACTCCATTACAATCAAAATAAAAACATTGGGTTGAGTCAGAAAATATGTTATTGTCACTATATGTACACGCACTAGTATCCGTACAACCAGTACAAGAACTATTCCAAACTACAGGCTCACAAACTCCACAATCATCTTCCCCTGGACCATCACATACACCACATTCATCATTAACTAAAGTAGAACCACAGGTGTTATCACAACCTGAAGGTAAAGTTCCGGCGCAATCACATGTACCTTCTACAATTCCATCACCATTACATACTCCACATTCATCATTAACTAAAGTAGAACCACAGGTGTTATCACAACCTGAAGGTAAAGTTCCGGCGCAATCACATGTACCTTCTACAATTCCATCACCATTACATACTCCACATTCATCATTAACTAAAGTAGAACCACAGGTGTTATCACAACCTGATGGAGCAGGTTCAAAACATCCGCAACCTTGATTATCAGAGTTTGCTTCATGTTCAGATTGACCTCCAGAACAAACACCACACTCATCTATGAATGCCGTACCACTACATGTTCCAAAACAATCAAAACCTGGGTCTCCTGGATTATCATGTCCTTCTGATGGAAATACTCCAGTAACCGCTGAACCTTCACATACTCCACAAGCATCTTCTTCGGCAGTACCTCCGCATTCCAAATTACAGTCATAATAGTTGTCAAAACAATCTGGTTCTTGATCACCACAATTTTGTACCCAACCGACTGGTTGTTGGTATAAACAATAAAGTGTTTCAGTACCAGGGTTACCCAAATTATCACCATCAGTATCTTGACAATATGTAATTAAGTCTGTTTCTAAACAACAACCATTATTTTCAGCGGGTTGTGCACATACTCCATATGAACCACCTCCACAACAATTTCCAAGACAATCAGATATTATATTATTATTTATATCGTTAGGATTACATGTAATGAATCCATTAGAATCAAAACAATCACCATCACAATTTCCACATGCGTCTACTACAACTAAACCATAAGGTGTTCCAGCACAATCATCACAGTCATCACCACTATTATCAACAGCTACACAACCACAATCACTTACCCATGAATCACCGAAACATACGTCAGCACAATCTTTATCACTATTAGCTATATGACCAGTATTACCTCCAGAACAAACACCACAATCATCTTCTTCAGCTGGGTCTATCCATTGTCCATCACAAATCCATCCTGGGTCTGGTTCGTCTTCTATTGGGTATGTACAAGCTACCCATACATAATCATAATTCTGTATATTAGGTTCATCTGTATCTATTGTCCAATCACATGCGTATGCAAGTGTCAATTCAGGAGGAACTTCATTATCATCATCTATAGGATATATATCATGTAGTAAGTTCCATGACATGACGGCTACACAATCACCTTGACTACCACCTATTTGTTCACATACTTTTCTAAGTTTTTTTCCAGAATTAATGACAAAATTTCCATCATATTTTACAAATGGATAACCTTCTACATATTCATCACAACCATATATTCCAGGTAGTTTACATGAACCGTCATCTACATTTGCAGATGCATTGTAGTTACACGCGGTATTATCTGTACAACCTGGTATTACTGCCATGATACTTCTCCTGTACAAACTTGATTATTAATACCAATAGCAGTGTAAGTATAAATACAATCTAAATTACAATCTAATTGTGTTTCTAATCCTGTGTCTCCACCTACACAAATTTGACATTGATCAATATAAGCTCCACCCAATTCGACTCCATTACAATCGATTGGCCATATACAACACGCATCATTCTCACATGGAATCGTACAATCCATTCCATAAGCTGTCCAACAAGGTTCGTTGGTATTCATAGCAATTTCAACCATACAACCTGTACATTGTATATTACCACCATGACATATTCCACAATCATCTATACCTTGATTCAACTCTATATAATTCCCACCTGGACATTCACCTAAACAATCTTGTGATGTATTACCAAAATGATTAAATGAGTCGTTCTCACTTCCATCGGTGTTCTTGTAACAAAATCCACAATCATCTACACCAAAAAAAGTGTCTAAAGCGTCACCTTCTTCACCACCCCAAATTACATCAGGATTACAATAAGGATGACCATCCGTACAATCTACTATCCAATGGTCGGATCCTTCACATTGTAATCGTTGTGTAGTCACATCACCAAATGTATCATCATCTGCGTCAAAACATCTTGGAAATGGTGGAGGTGCATCACACATACCTGTAGCCAAAAATCCACAACAAACTTCTTCATTATGGTTAGGAGAACTTGGATTATCAAGTGTTGCACAAGATGCGTCATAAAGATAATTTTCTTCTAGTCCAGTACTACCTCCAACACAAGAACCACAATCATCTATAAATGCGATGCCATTAGGTGTACCATAACAATCTGTACAGTCACAATTTATCATTCCTTCAAAACAAGATCCTTGACAAACATTACAGTCATCAACTGGTAGACAAGAAGAGTTATCTACACAATATGTATCTCCACAAATAGTACCACAATCTGTGTAGTTTGGTCCTGATTCAGCACATACATCATTACACCATGTATCTACAGAGTTACCATATGGTACTCCAGCACAATCATCACATTCATTACCTGAATTATCTACTGCTACACAACCACAATCACTTACCCATGAATCACCATTAGGTACACCTGCACAATCTGAACAAGATGAGTTGTCACCCGCACATACACCACATTCATCTAAAATATTTTCATAACAATCTGGATACTCATCGTCTGAATTTGTTACCCAACCGTTAGCTATTCCTATATCATCACAAACAGTTTCAGCAAATTCTTCACCTAAACCATCACCATCATCATCAACATAGTAATTTTGTACTACTGCTGTACCACCACATACACCAGTACAATCTACTATGGTACTACCACCACAATCACCAGCACAATCCATGTCAGCGTTTCCACCGTAACATACACCGCAATCATCTTGTCCACCATTAAAGTCACTTGGTGATGAACAATCATTACAATCATCTACAAGTGAATCACCACCCCAAACACCTGCACAATCTTGTACACAGTCATTAGTGGGGTCATTATCACAGGTACCACACATATCTTCATATGCATCTCCACCACATTCACCGTTACAATCAGGAAGTCCTTCAAATAGGGGAGTTCCTTCAGGACAACATCCATCTACAAGTCCACCACCACCACATTGACCACACTCATCGGTGTCATTAGTTTCACAATTACATTCTGTATCATCCGAGTTAGTTACCCAACCTGGAGGTAAATCTTGTAAACAATAAGATATTGAATCACCACAACCAAGACCATCACCGTCATCATCCCACCAATAATCAAGTGCTGCTGGATTAAAACATCCACAGCCTAAATCATCTACATTGTCACCATTACATACGTCACAGTTATCAAGACAACTTGGTGCACAATTTGTGGAACCAGTATCATAACCACTACCACAAATTCCACACGCATCAAGAGTTTCTCCATTACAATCACAATAACCAGATAGTGGATTACCATCACAGTCACAACTGACTGATTCATCCCAATAAAATGAACAACTACCATCAGTAAGATGTGCATCTGCATTATAGTTACATGCTTCTGTATCGATACAACCAAATATAGTTGCAACACCCAAATAACCAGGACTACCACCAGGAACTGCTGATATTTGCCAGTTACTTCCATCCGACCAATCGTCTGCTAATAAATTCAATAATTCTAAAGAATGATAATATTCTAATTGTAAGTTTACTAATTCTACAAAGGATGCGTCTGCATAATAGACTTCACTTATTTTATTAAATGGTGTTCCATCACCTTCAAGATAATTATCATACAAACGGACTTTTGCTGATGCTGGCCAAAAGTTAGTGTCTGGTTCAACTAAACTACTGTCATCAGACCATTGGAATAAGTTATCTCCAAGAGTTAAATATGAAATATCTATTCCGCGGTCGGTTGCACAATTCTGATCAAGAGGTCCAGGTCCTTCTACACATTCGTCAGTATATGTTGTTGCGTTTCGTGCAACTACTACATTCTGAAGTGCGGGTATAAATGTACCTTCTGGGAATATAAAATCAAAGTCAGCTGTAGTCCATCCTTCAGGGAATTGGCCAATCTCTAATCCCCAACCAGATATATCAATAGCAGCCTCTGTTCTATTATATAATTCTACAAATTCAAAATCTGAGTGACCCCAACCAGCACCTGTTGATAGAACATTATACTGAATTTCACTAAATATTACATCATCTGAGTGGTCGTAAGTATTTAAATAACCTGGTGTTCCACCCATCTGTAAACTTCGTTGCCAATTTGAACCACAATTATTATCAAGTGATGGGTCTATTAATTCTATACTATTATCCAAACCATTTAAGAGGAGATCCTTTGGCCATTGGTCTGAACAACTATTTTCAGTATAATCTGCATCTGTGTGATAGTCATCACTACCTGGATGATATCTCACCCCATCTATAAGATTACCGGTTTGTGAAAATTCATGGCATATTTCTTCACCAATATGATATCCATCATCTATACCATTTAACCACCGCATGATATTTGTACCATCAAATGCATTTATGTAACCGTTACCATCAGTATCACATCTTTTAAATTCTATTGAATCTTCATACTGTAGAGGTGGACAATCACCTATACCCATACTACAATTAGCGACCATTGTGGAATCATCTAGTGTAACTACACCATCTCCATCACAATCACCTAAAATATAAGATTCTAAACATATTGGAATAGCATCTCTCAATCGTATAGTCATTGGACTAGTATTGTTTAAACTAATAGTATTGCCAGTACCAGTTTGGGGTTGCCATTCAAATAAATTAGTTCCAGTAGCTAATCCATTAACGCCATTATAAGTTGTCGCGAAATTCGCAAAAACCAAATAACCATTAGCTGGAATTATAGTTCCAGGTGGTAATCCATCTTCCCAACTATCACCGTTTCTTTTAAATTCATCTCCACTACCTTGAAATGTTAAATTTATACAACTTACATCTAAGTCTCCACCCGATCCATTATAAACTTCTATAAATTCATTAGTTGAATCTGATGTAGCTGGATTATAATGAATTTCATTTATAACAAGGTCGCCGTCATTATAAGTTGTGTATACACAATCATCATCAGTTCCGAAGTTTGTCGCACATGGGTCTGCACAACCATATCCTATAAAATATAGTGCGTTTATTGTTTCAAAATCTTTTTCCTCTGCATCATCAACGCGAAAATTTGCTATATTTAAATCTGCTGTAAATTCATAAGATGATGGGTGGGCTCCTGAATCAAGTGCAAATTTTATATAATAATTCTGTGGGAAATTCTTTACTATAATGTCTCTAAATCCTGGATACCCCTGATGTAAGGAAAAATTAAAATTAACATCTGCAGTATTAGAGGGTGTGTGAACACCAGAACCATGTAATGTCCATGGTCCAGATGGTGAAGTACTTTTATATACTTTTAATACATCGTCAGCATGAGGATTATAAGCTGTAAAATCACCCTGGTAATCAATATCGTATGGATTAAATACTATTAATACATCTGCCATTATTCTTCAAATCTCCATTTTATCCAACCACTATTTGTTGTATAAAGTTTATATCCTCTACCTGGTTCAAGAAATTTTATATTTCCCATCCAAAGTTCAAAATTTTCATTATATGAAACTTGACCTTCAATTAATGTACCATCATCATGGATATATTTTGTTACTAGATGATCACCAGCTGCAAAAGATTGTAGTGGTGGTAACTCATCTCCATCCTCTATTAAATCTGGATCGGATTGAAAAAATGAATTTGTCATAACATTAGTTATATCATAATAATGACAAACTCCAGATTCCCACTCTCCACATGGAGTACCGACTGGTGTAGCAATACACTCATCATCCGATATTCCTGGTGGAAATGTACCAGCGCAAACCAATGTATCTCGCATAGGTAATGTAAATCCAACAAAATTTCTCAAAGGTAGTCCACCACCATCACCCTCTATATAAATAGAAGAAATTCCAAATTGTAAAATATCTGGAATATCAGGACACAAATTAAAATCACATTCAAAACTACCATCCCAACAAGTCATATGACCAGGACCACCACAGATACCACAATCATCTACTTTTAAATCACCTCCACAGATACCAGCACAATCAGAAACATATTCACATGATCCAGTATCATGGATTACAGCATATCTATCATAGTTACATGCATTCATATCTGTACAACCAATATTGGTCTCATTTGGAAACGGGTCTGGTTCAGTTTCAGGAACACAAGGAAATCCATTAAACATAGGAACTTGTTCAATACCGTGTGCTATAAATAATTCACAAACCATATCACAAACTATCATTCCAGGATCATATAATCCATCTCCATCTGAATCTCTATAATAAGGTACTAATTCATATGGACAAACTCTTTTACCTATGATTTCTCCTGAGTCATCTAATGTTGGTGGTTCTATTACTTCACCAATTGGTTTAGGTTGACAATTTGCTAAGTCACACTCTGCGTTTATTCCATTCCAACAAAAAATATCACCCGGACCATCACATATACCACACACATCAATAACAGCACCTTCACCATAGAAACAATCACATCCATCAGTGGCAATCCAACATGAACCATCATCTTCAACGGCGGTTACATCATAGTTACACGCCCTATTGTCAGTACAACCCATGTGATGTTCTGAAACACATTGACATGTTGGCCAGTCATACCATACCTCTCCAGTAGGACAACCACCACTTGGTATATTACCACATTCATTTCTATTATTTATTTGTGTGTTATTTCCAATAGCCATTATAATCTATAACCTTTAAGTTAAGATGGTTTAAAACCACGGGCTCGTAGTAAATCTTTTCTAGATATTATTTCTACTTTACACTTTGCACCGAATCCTGAATTTGCGGTGTATGCTCCAATTTTATCAGTACCATCAAGCATTGGATTATCAACTATAATTGTGTCAGTTGGGGCGATACCATCTTCACCTTCATAACCATAATTTACATTCCATCTCCAGTAATCTGAATGATATTTTAAACTTGTCAGTCCATTTGGTCCACATTCTTTACCATCATCAGCTGTGGTTGCATCTCCATCGTCAGTACATGAACCATTTCGTGGTATCTCTAATATACCAGGATTATAATTCGCAACTATATAATACCAACCATTTAAATCTAAAGGAACTCTCGTATGAGTTAATAATTTTTGTGGTTGCCAGTGACCAGCTCCAGTTGAGCCCTCATATGTAGCATCACCACTCACCCAATCTGGAGCTGTTGGAATTGTTCCACCCCATTCATAATTAGCATCATTAAAGGTAGTTAACCTTGATTGTAAATATCCTTCCCTAGCACGTGATAATCCAACATGTGAATCTAATAATGGACCTCTCTCATGTGTAGCTGTTGGTTCTTCTCTAACAACAAGTCGTATAAATCTTTCATAATCTGAATCCTTAAAGAATGTATGTTCGGGATGAAAATAATCATTACCACCATTACCTTCTGTATTATTATATATATAATCACCCCAAGTTAAATTAACAAAGTCTCCATCAGAAGACTGACTATTTACTAAACCATCTTTGAATAAAGAGTATGTTTCTAATGCAAATCCTTTCGGATTATATTGTCTAAATGGATTTCCAAAGTTAAATAATGTCCCACCATTTACTTTATTTAAAAATTTAACCCACATTGTTATTGTAAAACCATCGTTTAACCATTTTGGATCAGTTGAATCATCACCTATTAAACCAACATCATCACCACTTTCATTTCTAATAACTATAGCTTGATTTAATCCTCGTATTTTTAAATATCCATCTGATTTATTTTCATATTCTGGTCTTCCATCTAATGGGTCTTGGTCTACATCTTTATCAATATCTGTTAAATAATCATTTAATCTATTTCGTAGTGATTCTAATGTTTGATCTTCATTAATATTTCCACCAGGTGCGTGTGTGTCCAATCTAACTATATTACCATCTGGATTAGTTGATGAAATATCATTTTGGGTATTATGATCATTTTGTTTACCTGTTACACCCCTTTTCCAAGTATCGGGTGTACCATCCCCATCAACATCAAAATTAAAATCTGGTATGGTGCCTTTTAATTCTTCAAATTCTTTAAAAAATTTATCTATCCGTGATTGTCGTGTAGTTCTTCTTGGTATCAATTCAAATATATCAGTATCTAATATTTCTTTGGCTTTATCAATATCAATATCTGTCGTTGTTGTTTCAAATGTTATTAACTGACTTAAATAATTCTTCACACCATCGGTTAAATATATATGTGTTTCTGATGTAGTACAAATAGTTGTTGCATAATCCATCTGAACAGATGGTATTGTATCTGGATTATATATCGCGTCATACGCCCCCGCGTTAAATGAAAATAATGTATGGGTGGGAGGTGTGTCATATACACCACTACCCGCTGAAGTTTCCCAACAATCTGTTATAGTATTAACAACATCACTCAATGTGGAATCTATTTCTTGGTGATCTTGTTCATATAAGACTATTTTCTTTTTATTTGGATTTGTTCCAGTTGATATTTGACCACTATCATCAATTGTTTTTCTGTGTTGACTTAGGTCAAAATCTAATGTATCAACATTAGTAATCATTACATCAATTATATTGTCAATAATTGCTTCTTTAACTTCTTTACGAGTTGCCATAACCTATTTACCTCACTACTTTAAATTCAAAATCATTATCATATATTATTTCTTGTCCATCATTATATTTAACTCTATACATTATTTTATACATTCTATCTGGATAGAAACCATTCATCCATTGAATAAAATAATTGGAACTTGGGTCACAACTCATTGATGTATGTGCACCGAATGGAACAACTGTTTCTCCAGTTGCAATATCTACTATCGAATATGAACCACTACCTTCTGGTATATAAGAGCCCGTTACCGTCTGTACAGATGTTGAAAAGTTCTTTTGTATGAATTGTTTTCTTGATCCTACTCTGAATTTTACTTTTTCAGTTTCTCTATAACTTTCTCTTAAATTTTTCATATAAAGATAGTTATCTACATGACCACTCATTGTTATTTGATTTAAACTTCCTGTATTTGAACCGGTGCATGGTAGGTGGTCATCCCATCTAACCTCAAGTCTTGGTGGATAAATTGTATTTGTGTTTGATGAAAAGAATTTTAATTGACCAAATGTTGTTGAATCTGTTTCTTGACTTCCAGTAAAACGGAGTAACATCCCATTATTATCAAGTGCACCATTTAACCAACCATTTACCATATTAGTAACATCTACCTCAACATCAGATGATTGATTTGAAAAGGTCTGAGTTGATGAGCTTATATTATGTACACTTACACCATACATTCTTGTACCATCATCATTACTCCAAGTTACCTCTGAACCACCGATTGGGTTACTACGATTATCCCAACTTATCCCATTTGTATTTTTTGGATTATCACCAAACTTACCAGTTCCTTCTGTCCAAGATTGTGATATTGGTTTTATATCTAAAGTATAGTCTCCTGATATTTCAGCGTTACCTTCGGCTTCATAAAGTCGTAAATAATATGTTGGATTAACTATTGACCCACCAGCTACTGATTTTGACATCTCAGTAAATTCTGTTCCTGAAAAATCTACAAGAGCTCTTGTTTGAGAATCAAATGAACTATTATAAAAGAATTTTTTAACTTCTAAAATTTGATCCTTACCAAAGTTTTGGTCTGTTTCAGTTACACCGGTTACTTTGTTTGAACCACTTGAAATCCATGAATCTTTTGTTGGAAAAATAAAATGATACATTATCTAACTAGCCCCCTTACATTTTTTCTTGGATGTTTTAATTCAAAAACAGCCGGTTCTACTGACGGTAACACTACACCGTTACCAATATAATTACCCGTACCTTTATCTTCAAAGAATTGTGTAAAATCATAATTCCAACCATAATTTCCAGTATATTGTGGTACATCTGGAAATTGAGCATTAAAATCCCATAATATATCATGACCAGACAAATTCAATGATCTATTGTTTGATAGTTCTTCAAAATTTTGTGTCAGTTCAACATAATTGACAGCTCTAACACCATCAATATCCATCAATTCATATTCTAAATCTGATGTATATAGTGGTTGATGGAATTGCATTTTATCTATATTAAAATAATTAATTATTTTATTTATACATCTTAATTTAACATCTGCTTTATTTGCAGAACGATGTGCTACTACTTCAAACGCTACACCAAAATTAACTATTTTACCATTCGTAATATTTACTTGGTCTGTAAGTAATCTATATTGATTCAAATATTGTTTAAGATTTACTTTTAATTGATGTGGTGTTGATACATTTGGGTCAGTTAATTCTGTTAAATATTTATTATTATTATATGATAGTATAAAAACATCAAGAGTAGCTAATTCTTCATTATTTACTGTATCCATCAAAATAGTAGATTGGCTATAAAAACTATTTATCTTAGCTAATATTCCGGTTAGTTCTTCTGTTTGTATGGGTGTCGTACCACCATCAATACTAGCTTGAAGAGAATTAGTTATTTCATTAACTAGTAAGTCATAATCAGTTGAATCAATAGTTCCCTCATCGGTAAGATCCAAATCTGAAAATAATCCATATGTAGAACTTCCCACCACATCAATCCCAGTTCGTTTAACAAATACTTTTGCAACATTACCAAACTTGGCTGGCATTGCGTTAATTCTCGCTTCATAATCTTCTTGTGTAACACATCTATTCTGTGCTGCGAAATAGGCTTTAGCTTTTCTTCGTATTTCTTCAATTGGTTCTTCATCTAACCCACCAAATGCTGGTATCTCATTTGTAACTGATAAGTTTTTTCCTGACTCGTTTCCTACTAATATAGTTTTAGAATTAATTGTTTCTAAATCTCCAGATGATATATTTGATTTTGAACCACCACCAACTCTGTATTGAATTGTTAATGTAGTATTAGATGGAGTTTCACCTAATGTCGATCTACTGTCACCAGCTAAAGGGTCAATAGATAAAGATATATTTTCAGTTCCTCCTGGAATTATTATACCTGCTTGGTCTAATTGTAAAAATTCTTCAGCTGAAAATTGACCATTCCTCAAAACACCGTTACCGAAAATCAATGAGGTTGTATTGTCATCATTCACCTCAACTATAAATCGTTTACCTGTTTTTTTGTATTGTAATGAGTATGGAACTGGAATATTTAAAGTATTACCGTCAATATCAATATATGCAGAATATTCACCACTACTATTTATTCTATTAGCATCAAATGTATAATATGTTTCAGTTGGAACTTTATCCTGTGCTAAATACTCAACCTCATACCAAGTATTATTGTTAGAATCAACTACACTTAGTATCTCAACAACATTTTTTTCTGTTAATTTAAATTTTTGAAATTTGGTTGGACTTCCAACTGTAAATGTTTTTGTTTTTGTTTCAGCTGCAATGGCCTTTATTTTTCTTGTTAATTTAAATTGATTAACCATCCCATCACTATCAAATGTATTTTGTGTTGGATCAATATCTGATGAACCACTCATTTGAAAATCGACCATATCAAGAGTTTCAAATATAATTGTTGGGTCAACTGTTGATTTTATTTTCATGCCTTTATCAATAACTAAAGCATCACTAAAATCCGGAGTTATATAATTTATATCCGAAGTATTGGCGTCTACTGTCTGTGTTACAGTTAAATCAACATACGCTGGTGTGGATGGTTTGACTTTATATCCCAACATATTGGCCATGTTGATTACATTTCTTCTTTCTTCAGCTAATGGTAACATCATTTCTTTATATTGTTGGTCAACATAAAATGATAATACATCACCCACATACGCAGCCATTTCTATCAACATCATTCCAGGTGATGTTTCATTAAAATCACGATATGTGTTTGGAAAATAAGATTTAGCATATTCCACTAAAGAATTTTTTATATTTGAAAAATCTTTATTTAAATAATTTATATTTGTTGTTTTATATTCTTTATCTGAATACGGCATTTATTATTCTCCTATTTCAACTTGAATAGATTCTAAAGTATTTGGATCTTGTGTTATATTAAATTCCATATAGATTGATAATTGATTTTTACCAATAGCATCATTGTCATCCATACTAATTTTAATATCTTGTATTTCAACAAAAGGTAACCACCTACCAAATGTATCTACTATATCAGTTTCTATAGCTATTAATGTTTCTGATGTAAATTGTTCAAATAAAAATCGTCTTAAATTCATTCCAAGATTAGGTTGTAGAATCCTCTCACCCTGTTCTGTCTGTAATAATAATTTAATATTATTTTTTACAGCTTCTATAGTAGTCGAAGTTGACGCGAAATATCCTTCCGAACCATAAGATTTTCTGAATGGTAGGTCTATTCCAATGAAAACACTTTCATCTCTATCTGATACATATGGTTTTTTATTTAAATCTATAATGGCCATTTTATTTTCCTACAATATTTTCTTCTAACAATTTTACTTTTGTATTAACTTCATTCGTTTCACTCGTATTAACAGGATTTCTACCTATGTAGGCATGTCCAACCGATGTCATAGCACCACCTTGACCACCTCTTTTTTTATATTCTATCTTAGGTATCAACACACCCTTCTTACCACTCACTACTGTTCCTGTACCGGTACCTGGGGCTGTAGTCGCACCAACCAAAGGACCTGCAACTGTTGTGGCTATCCCAGGAGCTACAGTCGTATTTACAGAAACACTATTCAACACATCAGCCTGTAAAGGACCAGATGTTTTTAATTCTTCTACTTCCAAAATAGCTTTCATCTCCGTAATAGTAAAAGTTTGTTTAGTTAAGAATGTTATAATAGCTTGAGAAATATCACGAGCTATTTGTTCGGTATTTCCCTCATCTTCTGGATTACCCATAGATGTTAAAAAAGCTTCTTTTATATCAGATTTTAAACCCATTAAATTCCTTTTTTCTTATCCATAGCTTTCATCA
>TARA_R110002074_G_scaffold396142_1_pt1 | contig 27498 bp, 33 predicted proteins | sample TARA_R110002074 | Tara Oceans TARA_R110002074 (sample SAMEA4397215) | marine metagenome | biome: Polar Biome; feature: [MIX] marine epipelagic wind mixed layer (ENVO:01000061); material: water (ENVO:00002006), including particulate matter (ENVO:01000060) such as... | depth 10-100 m | reverse complement strand
CTGCATGGGTGTCGAGCACCAGGTGGCAAAAATGACAGCGCACGGCGTGCAGATCACTGGCGAGGGTTTTGGCGGCACCGGGGAGCTCTCCCAGACCGATATTGCCGCGGCGCTGGCGGGGCTGCACGGCCAGGCCTACTGGCTGATGCGCCTGAAATACTGCGCTGATACATCGATGCTTGCCCGGCTGGTGGATGCTGTGGCGTTTCAGATGCTGGGCGAGGCGATGGTCAGCGATGAGGACGTGTCGGCGCACACCGCGAAAGGCCTGGCGCTGGTGGCCGTAATGCAGGCGACGCTCGGGCCGATATGCGATGACTGCCACGGCACCGGGACGGCTTTCACGAAGGATTCAGCGACTGACTGCGTGCCGTGCAGGGGCACTGGTCGACTGGCCATGACGCAGGATCGTGCCGCCGGTATCGCCGGGATGACCCGGAAGACTTATGCAAAGACGTATTCCCGGCTGGTGGATCGCGCCGTGTCTCGCCTGGAGGCCTTCGAGAGCCTCGGATTCACCCATGTTCGGCGCCAGATATACGATTAGTTTTGACCGAGTTGGTGTATGGGTAACGATTACTCACTGAGGTATGCTTTTTCCCCATGATGGGATAGATTCCCTCGAATATACACAGCCGGCCAAGCGCCGGTTTTTTTGTGCCCAAACACCCCACCAGCCACCGCTGGTCTTTCCCGCCTAGCGCGGGTTTTTTATTCCTATTCGGCGTCAGTTGGGAGACTCCCGCCGGATCACCCACCGCCGTCAGCTCACCAGGCTAACCACTGGGGCGGTTGCGTGGGTGCCTATTCAAGGAGTGACGATGAGCGATGAACGCCGGGAATGGCACCTCGAAAAGTCAGTGTCGGTCGGCCACATCGTGACGACCTTCGTGGTTGCCGCTGGCGCAGTGGCGTATTTCAGCGCGCTAGAAGGCCGCATCAACAGCGTCGCCATGGATGTGGATCGTCAGTCGAAAGCGATCATGCGGATCGAAGACCAGCAGAAGGTGCAGGACGGCTGGATCACGACCAAGCTGGAGGCAATCCGCAAAGAGCAGAACGAGATGCGGGTGGAGCAGAAGCGTGACAACCAGCGCATCGAGGACAAGATCGACCGATTGATTGAGCGCGAGTTGCTGAAGTGAAGCTCTCCGAGAACTTTGAGCAGGCCGAATTCACCTGCGCCTGTGGCTGTGGCTTTGACGGCATCGACCAGGATCTGGTGGATCTGCTGCAGAAGGTGCGGGACTTCTTCGATGCGCCTGTCACGATCACCAGCGGGTGCCGGTGCCCTGATCACAACCGGGCCGTGGGTGGATCTCCGAACAGCCAGCACCTGATCGGTACGGCGGCAGACTTCAAGGTGCGCCATGTGCCGCCCAGCGTCGTGCACGAGTACTGCGAGACCCTGGAGCCTGGTGGGCTGGGGTATTACACCACGTTCACACACATGGACGTGCGACCGGGCAGGGCGCGCTGGTGAAAAAGCTGGTGCTCGACCTCGCCGAAGGGATGGACGCATACCGCATCTTTCCGCGCCTGTTCGTGGGCATGTTCTACATGATTCTGGTGGATACCCATTACTGGTTCCTCGGCATCGAGGCCCCCAGCACGCAGCAGGTTTCGTATGTGACCGCTGTGTGGGGCGCGACTGCGGCGGTGACCAAGTTTTACGTTGATTCGGGACGGAAGTGGACATGATTGATATTACGCAACCAGACATGATCTTGATGCGTGATGGGGTCACTGTGTCCCGGCATCGCTCGCCCGTGGAGGCCATGGAGCGCGCCGCGAAGGAAGGGCCGGGTGTTTATACCCTTGTGCGCCCTGACGCGACTATCACTGTCAGTGGTGAGGTGGTGGAGCCGAACCCTGATCCGGAACCAGAACCAGAGCCAGAGCCAGATCCAGAGCCTCAGCCAGAACCCGGCAGGAAGCCGCAGGGCGTAGTGACGGAGCTGGACCGCAGCAACTACATCTCGTTTGCGGGGCATTATGGTGGTGGCTCTGCATACCGGCGCGAGCAGTATCTGGTTGTACTGAAGCAGGGGCAAACCACCCTGCCATTCTACCTGTTGAACGGCGCGACACGGCAAACGATACCGGCTGGCACGGAGATGACCTTGCTGGCTGACGGCGAGCCTGTGACCACGCTGATATTGGACGCGGCCACCGACAAGCCCGCCTTTGATGTGCCTATATCGGCGCTCGATAACGGGTGGCATGTTTTCACGGTTAAAGGGTACAGCACAGCGGCGTTCCCGGCTTTTGTGCTGCACGATAGTCCAGAGTCAAACTTCATGCCGGTGATGACGACCAGCTATGAGGCCGCGCACTGGTCTGGTGGCAAAAAGACGTACCCGACACATGATGTGCGCTGGGTTCCCGCCAACTTCAACCCAACACCAAAGCCGCTGGCCCCGCGCACTTTCACGCCGTTCAGCCACAGCAACCGGCTTCCACCGATAGTCGCAGAGCAGTTGGTGATTGGCACTGCGTCCGATGTTCGCAGGCCGGTGGTTGATGAGCACGGGATATGGTCGACCTTCAACCTTCAGCGGTATCACTATCACAATTTTCACCTGGCACAGCCGCTATATCCGCTGTTGGATGGGCCGCGCGGCGTGGGCAGTGTTCATGGTGTTACGCATTTACAGATTGGCACTGGTCAAGTTGAGGACAAGCCTGATTCTCCGCTGATGGGGAACGTCTACGGGCTGGACACTTGGCGCATGTTCCGGGTATCTGCGGACGGAACGGTCACAACCTTGATCGGCTACCGCTCAAAGCCACCAGGCAACTACTGGGGTGACGAGCAGGAGCTGGAGCTGGTCGGAGATTGGTCGGCCATACCTGAAGAACGCCGTGGATTACATGAGCCATGGGGCTTTGCGTGGTATCCGAGAACGCTGGCCGTGGATAACAGCGCGGCCCCGATACCGAGCGAAGACAACCGCAAGCCGCACATCATGGCTCCGGTGTGTTTCATAGCCGACACACAGAACAACCGCATTCTGCGGGTAGAGTTCAACGCCACAGCGCACGGTATCCCCCCTAAGGTGACCGAATTCATTACAGGCGTTAATGACCCTTGGGAGTGCGTCGAGTGGCAGGGCAAGCTGCTGGTCAGTGAGCGCCTTTCTCATCGCATTGCGCAGTACAGCATGGAAACGGGCGAGCTGGAGCGGGTGGTGGTGCGGGGCGCGCCGCTGTCTGATGTGCCAAATAGCACTACCCGTTGGGTGTCACGCCTTGCGCCATTGGAGACAATACGCGCAGAGGGCGTAGTCGGCCCCGAAGGAATTTATGCGCTGGGCGATTGGCTTTACTACGGATCGCAGTCAATGGCGCAAGTTAAGCGTGTTCACCTTGTCGCTGGTGAAATTGAGCACGTTTGCGATGTGCCTCAGAGCTTCGCTACGGGAAACAAGTTCGTAAAGATCACGGTATCAGATGGCTCGTTCGGCCCTGAAGGAACGGTGTTTGTGGGCCAGTGGGACGCCAGAATGCCGATTGCCTACCTGCCTGACGGAACCCAGTGGCAGTACGGCTGGGGGCATGGCGTTGTGTACGACATTTGCTGCGCGATCAAGGGTGGCCGGTTTGTGTACGCCGGGGCGGGTGAGGGCATTTACGAGATTCGCCTACGCACTGACGAGCCTGCGATCAACTCAACCCGTTACAACGCTGGCAAGGCCAAGTGGATTGAGCGCGGCTACTACTACACGCACGGCGAACTTGGATACGGCTACCACGGCGAAGCACTGCCCTGGGGAGAGCATCCTGATATTGACTACTTTCTGACTGTTAATGGACTCACTGAGCAATGAAAGACTACTTAATTCGTTGCTTTGATGCTTTGAGCCAGCTTGGGAACTGCATCCTGTACCCCAGCACCGGCACAGCTAACCACTCAATAAGCGGTGACGCATGGCGGTTCAAGCGAACGAAAACAGCGTATCTGATTGACCTGATTTTCTCGCCGATTGAGCGCGACCACTGCCGGGTATCGCATGAGGCTGATGTTAAGCGGGCGGCAAGACTTTTAGCGGAGACACGACATGACGCCTGAAGAAATCAGGGCTGCGATTAGCGGCGACCAAGCAATACTCGCACTTGTACCAGACACCACTGCAATTGCTTCGGCGCTGTCCGATGGAAGAACGCGCATTGAAAAGCGCAACGGCGGTATTGGGTTGATTATAGAGACTCTTGGGCCTGATGTTGGCTCGCAAGTGCTGGACAGTATTGACGCGCTCCGTGCAAGCAATAATGCAGTCAAGTGGGCGTGGTATTTGCTTGAACGCGGCGACTTGGACTTTGGAAGCGCAGCAACTCGCGGCATGATTCAACTACTGTTTGCGGAAAGCCCGCCTGTTCGGGATGCGCTTTTAGCTGTGGCCGAGGTGCCAGACCCTGTATCAGAGTTTGAGGTACGCAAAGCAATATTCTCAGATTCTGGGGAGGTGTTGGTCTAATGGCTCTCACACTAACTAAAGACACGATTGTAGCCAGTGCCTCAAATGCTGCTGCTGCGACTACTCGCGGAACGCTGGACGTATCCGCAGACTATGGTGGCATCATCACCATGAAGATCACCAACGGTGGTACAGGGCCGACTGTGCAGTGTGAGGGGCGCGTCCTTATCTCGCACGAAGCCACATTGCCTGCTGCTGGTTCCGCTGGGGCTGACTGGAAAACAGTCTGGCGTTTTGGCGGCGGTACAACTAACTCGGCAGTGACTGAGCAGTCCTTTGAGTTCGGGCCAGAGATTCGTCACGTTGAGGTAGAGTTTACCGGCAACACCGGCCAAGCGGTCACGGTTGAAGCTATCGCCACCACGTTTACGGTGTAGATCGTGGGTGTAGTCTGGACGCCTTCAAGGAAGATTATCAGACAGCCGCAAGGCAATCTCGACCTGGATTTTTCCAATTCTCTAACGGAGGGAATGATAGCGGGGGCTGTCCCTGGAACTGAACTAGACTTTTTTGGCAGGAGTTTTTCGTCATTAGGCGCGAAAGACTCCATTATAACTAGCTCAGAGGGGAGGGCGTGGAAGGGATCAGGCGCACCATCACAGTATGTCACGATTCCAACTTACGATTTTTCTGAGCCATTTACGCTGTTCCGAGTTGGTAATGTACCAGCGAGCAGCAGCGACACTTATGGGGGGCTGGTTTCCAACTCCGGGACAGGTGGCGTTTTTTTTGTTTTCGGCACAACTCAGAACCGCGTCTTCCTTCGTGAAAACAACGTGGGGGGTGGCGTCTCTCGTATTTTTGGAGCAAACGAAAGCACCAAAACCAACCAAATGGTTGCCGCCGCTACCGTTTTGCGAAGCGGCGACCCAAACGATATAGATGTTTATTGGAATGGCCGGCTCGACAACGGGTCAGTGATAACTGGCTCCAACGGCCCACCGACAACATGGAACCGCTGGGCGTGGCATGGTGCGCCACGAGGATCTTTCCCTGGATCTGCTGCAACATCAGCAGTAACATCGCTTTCGCTTGCATATCGCAGGGAGCTAGGTGCCGAAGAAATATACAGCCTTTCCGCGAATCCGTGGCAAATCTTCAAGCCACAGAGCCGCACGATATTTCTTCCCGCAGCGGCCACCACCATCACCGCCTCGGGGGCGGTGCAGGGGCAGGCGGCAAGCGTAAGCGGCTCTGCATCCCGTAGCGTCACAGGGTCGGGCGCGGTATCGGCTCAGGCTGTCAGCGTTTCTGGCACCGCAGAGCGCACGATCACCGCAACAGGGAGCGCACAGGCTCAGGATGGGGCCGTTTCTGGCGCTGGTGATGTATCGGGCAACATATCGGCGTCAGGCACGCTGCAGGCCCAACAGGGAGCACTGAGCGGTACCGGCGAACGGGCAGTCACTGCGACCGGGTCACCGGCGTCCCAGGCTGCGAGTGTGTCGGCCACTGCTACGCGGGCGGTTACAGGGTCTGGTTCTGCTGAATCGCAACCCGGCAGCACGTCAGGTAGCGCAGAGCTTTCCGGCAACATCAATGCGTCGGGCGACACTGAGGCGCAGCAAGCCACCGTATCAGGCACAGCCACTCGGGAGATCACCAGCCAGGGCGCTGTGACATCTCAGGCCGCAACGGTGTCTGGCAGCAGTGAGTCCGAGGGCGTTGTCACTGGATCTGGCTCCCTGGCATCGGGAGCAGCCACGTCAACTGGTGTCGCGCTTCGTGTCATCACCGGATCTGGCGATGTACAGGCACAGGTCGCTGAAACCGAAGGCAACGCACAGACCGGCTCAGTTATCGGGGGTAGTGGTGACCTGCAGCCGCAGGACGCACAGACCACGGGCGCTGCTACACGGATCATTACAGCGTCAGGGGCAATGCAGGCCCAGACTGCAACAGTGGCCGGGTCAGCCAGGCGCACAGTGGTATCCGCAGGCACGATGGCCGCGAACGATGCCGGAACATCAGGGCACGCTACCAGGACGATCACCACATCAGGCGCACTGTCCTCACAACCTGCAGACCTGAACGGGTTCGATATTTACACGCTCTCGCCAACCACCTTCGTGGTGGAGGCAGATCCGAGGGAGTTCACCGTGGAAGCGGAGAGCAGGGTTTTCATCGTCGGAGGTAGGCAATGAATGTGATGGCAGAGGGTGGCGTTCTCGAAGGTCGGGGACAAGTCATCGATAAGCACGGCAACGTCAAGGCGGAATTCACGGTCACCACTGACCCGCTGACTCAAGAGCAAATTCAGAAACTGTTGGAGGCCAACGATGGCAATCACGCACAGCACGACAATTCGTAACGCAATCGCTGACCTGGTGGTCGACGCCATCGATGCAGGTGGCGCTGGCACGCTGGAGTTCCAGACATCCGGTGACGTCGAGGTGGCAACGCTGACGTTCGGCGCTACCGCATTCGGCGCTGCATCAAGCGGCACGGCCACAGCCAACTCGGTCACCAGCGACACCGATGCAACAGGCGGCACAGCGGCCAAGTTCGTGATCAAGAGCGGCGGCGCCGCCACGATCATTTCGGGTGCTGTCGGAACGTCAGGGAGCGACATCAACCTGTCATCCCTGTCCATCGGTGCAGGCGATACCGTTTCGCTCAGCTCACTGACCTACAGCGCGCCTGCATGACATTCCGCAAGATCAAAGACCCTGATGCAGTCCTGGATTACTCCATCGACTGGTCAGCCTGGCTGGTGGACGACACGATCACCACCAGTTCGTGGAGTGTCACGGGGGCTGATTCTGACCTGACCGTGGACTCGGACAGCAAGAGCACCACTGCCACCACGGTTTGGCTGAGTGGTGGGACGCTGGGGCTGACCTACACCGTGACCAATCGGATCACCACGGGCGATGGCAGGACGGATGATCGGTCGATCAGCGTTCAGATTCTCGACAGATAGGACAAAGGCAATGGCGAAAGGTGAAACCATCAAGCTGGCATACGCCCGCGGCAGCAAAGTGCGTAACCGGCACAGCTCAGAGTCTGCGGTCATCGAGTCTATAACGGTGAATGACGCCGGGAACTGGTACCACATGCAGACGGATCGCGGCATGTCGCTGGGTATCTGGCACGAGACCGACATCGATGGGGCGCCGAAGACCGTTGCGCCGACGGAGAAGCGGGCGTGACCCCGGCCCCCACCCCCTGGGTAGGTTCTTCTTGCGAATCTGTGGGATACGGGTGGCGGGCTGCGCGGAATTTCTCCACTTATCAGAATTTTCTGGCAAGTGGGTTGTTGATGATAACCGATGGGAACGGATAAGCCAAAAGTCCGGCGCGATGTCCTGCTCAATGCCAGGCAATGCTCGGAAGCGATCGGGATCTCCTTCAACGCTTTCTCGAAGTGGGGGGTGCCGATCCACCAGCAGGAGGGGAAGCAGAACCTGTACCTGTTGCGGGATGTGCTGGACGTTTACCGCCGGCGCATCGAGCGCGACCTGCGCCCGACCATTGAGAAGGAATTGCGCGCCGCGGCTGCCGGAAGTTCTGACGAGGAGCTGGACCCGTTCTTGATCAAGCTGCAGGTGGACAAGCAGCGCGCGCGGCTAACTGAGGCCCAGGCGGAACACCAGGAGATGAAGAACCAGATGATGCGGCACGAGATCGCCCCGTTTGGCTTCTTCACGTTTGTGCTGGCCCGAGCGGCCAACAGTATTGCCAGTGTCATGGATGGGCTGCCCAGTGAGCTGGTGCGGAAGTTGGCGCTGAAGCCGCAGCAGGTGGACAAGGTGCGCGGTGTCACTGCTTCCGCATCTGATGCCATCGCCGCCCTGGGCGATGAGGAATGGGTGGCGGCGCGGTATGACGAGTTTCTCACCGAAACAGATCAGTAACGCCGCTACATCGATCAGGATCGCGCTCGATGTCATGCGGCGCCCCGCACCGGTGGCGCTGGCAGACTGGGCTGATGCGAACTTCTACATGTCGGCTGAGTCGTCCTACGCAGAAGGCCCCTGGCGCACGCTTCCGTTCCAGCGGGTTCCCCTGAACCTGATGGGCAACGAGCAGGTGGAGGAATTCGACTTTATCAAGTCGGCCCGGGTGGGCTACTCGAAGATGATCATGGCCAGCGTGGCCTACCAGGTGGAGCACAAGAAGCGAAACCAGATCATCTACCAGCCGACCGATGCCGCTGCCAGTTCCTTCATGAAGGAACACGTCCAGCCGATGATTCGGGACGTGCCGGCAGTCAGGGGTCTGGCCAGCTGGTTCGGCAAGAAGCACCCGAACAACACGCTGGACAGCAAGACCTTCGACAACCGGCGCAAGCTCTGGGTAATGGGCGGCACCAGCGCGAAGAACTACCGCGAGAAGTCGGTCGACACCGTCTATATGGACGAGTTGGACGGGTTCGATGAAGACGTCGAGGGCGAAGGCAGGCCGGACCATCTGGCCGGGAAACGGAACGAGGGCAGCTACTTCAAGAAACTGATCTGCGGATCGACGCCGACCGAGGATCACAAGTCGCTGATCGGCAGCCGGTCAGCATCGGCAGAGTGTCTGTTGAGGTGCCATATTCCGTGCCCGCACTGCAGCCACCCGCAGCACCTGGTGTTCGATCACATGCGGATGCTGGAGCCAGGCAACCCGCACAGCACTGAATATGCTTGTGAGTCGTGTGGGGCGTTCTTCAGCTACCAGCAGAGCCAGGAGGCACAGGTCGATTGCTTCTACCGTGACCCCAAAACCGGGATCACAACGCAGGACGGTCTGACCTTTACCGACATCGATGGCGAGCCGGTGGAAACGCCGCGGCACGTTGCTCTACACGTCTGGTCGGCTTACAGCCCGATGACGGACTGGGCCAAGATCATGCGGGACTTCCTTGCGAGGAAAAAAGACCCCAGCCAGCTGAAGACCTGGGTGAACCAGACGCGCGGCGAGACCTGGAAGGAGAAGGGCGACGCCCCGGAGTGGGAGCGCCTTTACGAACGCACCCGGGGAACAGCCCTGCAGCCCAACAAGCTGGAGGACTGGGTGGCACTGGTCACCATGGGCGTGGACGTCCAACGCTCTCCCGGCCGGCTGGAGCTGGAGATTGTTGGCTGGGGCCCCGGCCGGCGCACGCAGAGCATTGATTATCGGGTGTTCAGCGGCGACACATCGGACCTTGGCCCCTCCGGCCCCTGGGAGCAGCTGCGGCAGATCATCCGCAGCGAGACCTGGGAGCATTCGTCTGGTGTGCACCTGCCGGTGGCATGTACGGCAGTGGACTCTGGGGACCAAACCCAGACGGTCTACACCTTCTGCCGGGAGTTTCAGCAGCCACAGGTGATCCCGATAAAGGGCGAGCCGAACCTGACCACGATTGTGGGCATCCCCAAGCCGGTGGATGTGTCCCAAGCGGGCCGAAAGCTGCGGCGGGGTGTGATGCTCTGGGGCGTCGGCATCAACCTGCTGAAAACCGAGCTGTACAGCTGGCTGAAGTTGCAGCGCCCCACCGATGAGAGTGGCGAGGATCTGCCGGCCGGGTGGTGTGAGTTCCCGGAATACGGCGAGGACTACTTCAAGGGCCTGTGCTCTGAGCAGATGGCCCGCAAGAAGAACCGCGCCGGGTACACCGTCTGGGCATGGGAAAAGATTTACGAACGCAACGAACCGCTCGACTGCCGGGTATATGCCCGCGCCGCCGCAGCGGTGAAGGGCGTGGACCGATGGACCGACCGAGACTGGCTCGAAATTCGCCAGAGCCTCGGGATTGTCCGGCGGCAAGAGAAAACAGAAACCGAGGCCCGCAACGGGGTCACGTTCAAGAAATCCACTTTCTGGGATTGATTATGTCATTCACCACCGCACAACTCGCCGCCATCCGCGAGGCATACGCCCGTGGTGTGACGGAGGCGACCCTGCCGGATGGCAGCAAGATCCGGTACCGGTCACTGGAGGAGATGGACCGCATCATTCGGCGCATCGAGGATGACCTGGGCATCAATGCGCGCCGCGTGAACGTGGTGTACCCAACGCACTCGCGGGGTTTCCATGGCTGAAAAAACACTCCCGCTCGGCACCCGGATGCTGCTCTCGGTGGCGCCAGGCTTCGCAGCCCGCCGGGTACAGGCCCAACGCAACTACCACTCGCACAAAATGGCGCTGGACGTCATGCGGAAGTACGAGGCGGCGGGCACCGGCCGGCGCAATGACGGATGGCACCGCCCCGGCTCCAGCGCCAATGCCGAAGTCTCATCAAGCGCCAGTATGCTGCGCCGCGGTGCCCGCCAGCTGGTTCGGGACAATGGCCACGCCGCCAACGCTGTCAACGTGCTGGAGACCAACGTCATCGGCACGGGCATCCGCCCCGACTTTGAGGCGGAACGCGATCAGACATCTCGCCTGCTCGAGGAGCTCTGGCAGGAGCATGTAGAAAGCGAGGGCTCTGGCGCCGATGAGGTGGGCAACTTCTACGACCGCCAAGGGCTGGGCTTCAGGGCGATAGTCGAGAGCGGCTCTGTTCTATCGCGCCGGCGCCGCCGTGATTCGCGCTCGAACATGACGCTGCCTTACCAGGTGCAACTGCTGGAGCCTGACTTCCTGGACACAACGCTGAGCCGCCACAACGGCAACATCGTGATTCAGGGCAAGGAGTTCGACAAGCGCGGGACGCTGGTGGCGTTCCACATCTACACCCAGCACCCTGGGGACAGCTTCCTGGGACTCAATATGCGCACCGGTAGCATTCGGGTGGCGGCGGGTGAGATCTCGCACGCCTTCCGCATGGATCGCCCGGGGCAGGTGGACGGCGTCAGCTGGTTCTCGCCGATCATGACCACGCTGCGCGACCTCGGCGACACGCGGGATTCCTACCAGCTGCGCCAGAAGATTGCCTCTTGCTACGCCGTTTTTCTGCACGAGACGGAACCCACTGGGGGCATTTCCAGCAACAACACGCCCGTGACCAGCCACGTCGAGCCCGGGCGCATTGAGTCCCTGCCACCGGGCAAGGATGTGACCTTTGCCAGCCCACCTGGTGTGGACGGCATGTCGGACTTCGACAAGGCGCAGCTGATGACAATCGCGGTCGGCATGGGCATGCCCTACGAGGCACTGACAGGCGACCTGCGCAACGTCAGTTTCCTGTCTGGCCGCATGGGGTGGCTCGCGTTCTACCGGAATATTGACAGCTGGCGCTCACGCATCGTGATCCCTCGGCTTTGCCGCCCAGAGCTGAACTGGTTCCTCGATGCTGCCCGGGTGACCGCCGGCATCGCCGAGCCGGTTCGTGTGCACTGGATCTCGCCCCACCGCGACCTGCTGAACCCCAGCGAGGAGATCAAGGCCCTGCGCGAGGAAATGCGTCTGGGTGCCCTGAGTTATCCCGACATGGTGAAGATGCGCGGGCGCGATCCCGCCCAGGTGCTGGCCTCCTGGGAGCGTTGGGCCAAGGAACTGGAGAAGCGCGACCTGTATTTCGACTGGGACCCCACCCGGGTATCCCTGTCGGGTAACCCGAACACCAATGCAGCAGAGGAGAGCAGCGATGCCCCAAGCAGCCAGAACTGAGACCCGCGAGGTACCGATGCTCGATGTACGAGCTGCACCGGTGCCGGCCTCATACGATGAGGAAAAGCGGACTGTGACATTCATTGCCTCGACTGGTGCGCGCGGGCTTCGCCGCAGCTGGCGGGGCGACTACCTGGAGGAGTTGGAGGTCAGCGAATCGGCCATCCGGCTGGACCGCCTGAACAACGGCGCCCCGTTCCTCAACAGCCACGACAACTGGGACGTTGATGATGTTCTGGGCGTGGTTGAGCGCGCATGGATCGAGGGCGAGAACCTGATGGTTGAGGTTCGATTCAGCCAGCGCGAGAAGGTCGAGCCGATCCTGCGTGACATCGCGGACGGCATTCTTCGCCATGTCAGCGTGGGATACATGGTCCACGAGTACCAAATCACCGAAAAGGTCGGCGAAATGGAAGTGTATCGCGGCGTCGACTGGGAGCCCATGGAGGTCTCCATCGTACCGATTGGCTTCGATGATGCGGCAGTTTCCCGCAACGCCGAGGCAAAACGCAGTCAGGCAATTATTCAAACCCGGGCCGAAGTGCCCTCAACCCAAGGAGAGGCCCTTATGCCTACCGAAGATCGCACCACCGAGACCCCGGCGGCCACTGAGGCCCCGGATGCCACTATCACCCAGAGCGACGTACAGCGCGCCGCCCGGGAAGCCAGCCAGCAGGCTGTCACCACCGAGCGCCAGCGTGTGTCCGAAATCCAGTCAGCGGTTCGCGCCGCGCGCCTGGATAATTCGCTCGCCGACGAACTGATCCGCGAGGGTGTCAGCATGGACGTGGCCCGCCAGCGCATCATCGATACCTGGGCGGAGCAAGAGCAGCCGGCTGCAGAGGTCCGTGGCGTTCGCGCTTCGGTCGATACCAGCTTGGTCAGCGAAATGCGCCAGGCCGCTTCGACAGCATTGCTGGCTCGCGGTGGCGTGGAGCAGCACACCGACCAGTCTCGCGAGTTTGCGGGCATGTCCCTGCTGCGCCTGAGCGAGGAACTGCTGGAGCGCAACGGCGTGAACACCCGCGGGATGTCTCCGCATGAGATCGCCACTCGCGCGCTGTCGACGTCTGACCTGGCGAACATTGCGGGCTCGGTTTTTAACCGCACCCTGCTGAGCGGCTACGAAAGCGCACCGCGCACCTTCGTCGGCGTGTTCCGTCAGTCCACGGCCAGCGACTTCCGCGCTATCAACCGGGTTCGCATGTCAGGTGCCCCCGCGCTGGAGGAAGTGAAGGAGAACGGCGAGTTCAAGTACGGCAAGGTGACCGACGAGAAGGAAACTTACTCGCTGGCAACCTACGGCAAAATCCTGCCGTTCACTCGCCAGACCATCATCAACGATGACATGGACGCCCTTATCCGCATCCCCCAGCTGTTCGGGCGATCTGCGGCTGACCTTGAGTCGGACATCGTCTGGGCGATTATCGTGGACAACGCTGCACTGCAGGACGGCACCGCGCTGTTCCACTCCAACCACGGCAACCTGGCTGGTTCAGGCGGCGACATCTCTGTGACCACGGTAGGGGCTGCTCGTGCCGCCATGCGCAAGCAGACCGGCATGGAGGGTCGTCTGATCAACGTGATGCCGCGCTGGCTGATCGTTGGGGCGGACTCTGAAACGGAAGCGGACCAGTTCCTGACGGACATCACGCCCGCTACCCAGGCCAACGCAATCCCCAGCTCCATGCGGTCGCTGATGCCGGTGGTTGAACCGCGCCTGACGGGCAATGCCTGGTACCTGGCGGCCGACCACAACCAAGTGGACACGGTCGAGTACTGCTACCTGGAAGGGAATCAGGGCGTGTACATCGAAACCCGCGAGGGTTTCAACATCGATGGCATCGAGATCAAGGCCCGCCACGACTTCGCGGCGAAGGCGATTGATTATCGCGGCCTGTACAAGAACGCCGGCGCGTAAGCCGTAATCCACCAACCAGGGCGCCTTCGGGCGCCTTTTTTGTTTTCGAGAAGGAGGGCACGCAATGGCGGCCAACTACAAGCAGAATGGGTCCACCGTCGAGTGGACCAATGGGGGCTCGGCAGTTTCCAGCGGTGACGTGGTCATCGTTGGTCACCTGGTGGGCGTTGCGGCAACTGACATTGCCAACGGCGAGACCGGAACGGTTCACGTCGAGGGTGTTTTCGAGGTCCCGTGCAACTCTGCGGACGTGATCACGGTCGGCATGAAGCTGGACTGGGATGCATCTGCGGGTGAGTTCGTGGATGCCATCGGCAGTGCAGCCACTGGCGACAACTCGGACGGTGTCGTGGCTACCACGGCTGCGGCCGGCGGAGTCACGCTGGTCGAGGTCAAGCTCTGCCCCGGCAACGGTACAACGGCGTAATCGGCCGTGTTTGATGACCTGGCCGGGACGATGGCGTCCCAACTGTCGGACATTTTCGGCAGCGAATGCACCTTCACCCGGCCGGGTGCTTATTCCTTCAGCGTTCGTGCGGTGATCCGCAAGGACGTTGAATTGCTGGATGAATACCAGCAGGTGGTGGGTAGAACCAACACCGTGCGCATCGCCCATGGCGACATCGACCTGGTTCCCGAGCGCGGCGACCTGATCGAGCGAACGCTGCCGAGTGGGGTTTGCGAGACCTTCAAGCTGGGCAAGCGCATCGCTGATGACAGCTACAGCTACACATTCGAGGCGACGACGTGATCAGTTATACATTCGATAACGTAGATGAGCTGCTGAAGACCTACGACCCGAAAGTGGTCAAAGACTCGCTTTTTTCCACCATACGCAAACTCAACAGCCAATCGGCAACGCAGGTCAGCAAGGCCATCGTGTCGCGCTACAACATCAAGGCAAAGGACCTGAAGCCGGCTTTGGTCATGCGTGTGCGCGAGAAAAACGGGGTTCCGGTTGGCTTCCTTTTGTACACGGGGAAGCGCCTATCGCTGCGGAAGTTCTCCACGGCTGCGGCGTCTCGGTCCCGCGCTCGCCGCGGTGCTCGTGTCAAGGTACTGAAGTCGAAAGGCAGCTACACGGTGCCTGGTGGTTTTTGGGGCAGAGCCCGCGCTGGTCAAGTGGATCGCGCGAACGTGGCCCAGATCTTCCAGCGTATGGGTGTCCCCAGGAAAAATCCTCGTTATGCGGGCGATGAGAAGCTCCGCAAGCTGACTGGCCCCTCAATTGCGCACATGGCTCGCTCCAGCAAGGCAATCGAAGCGGCCAATAAACTGGTGCTAGAAAAGGCGGACACCATTCTGGCACATGAGCTCGACCACCGTTTATTGAGAAAAGCAGGCCTCAGATGATCCATGACGCATTCATTACGCACCTTCAGGGTGCGGGGCTCAGTGCGCCCGTTCGGAACGCGTTCACGACCGAACCGGTTGAGAATTATCAAGACGAGTTCCCGATGATCATGGTTTATCCAACTGCTGACAGCCTTGGAGAGAACGAGGCGAACAACATTGTTATTCAGCCTCAGACAACTGAAATCGCGGCGCTTATCGGCTGCAAGCTCGCCGATCTCTCGACGCACGTTGAACAGTTCCGCGCCGCCTCTCAGGGCTGGGTCGCAGGTTCCAACTGGGACGCGATGGAGCTGTCCGGTGGCGCCATTGAAGGCCTGCGCGGCGAGTACATCTGGTGGCGCGAGACCGTCACCGCACAAAGATCAGCCAGACAAACCCTGTAAGGAGAGCCACATGGGCAGCTATGTGATCCAGAAAGACGGGAGCCGAAAGCTGGTGCACCGCACCGAGTCGGCTCGAAAGAAGAAACAGGCGGCCCCGGCCGCAGTACCGGCGGCGAAGCCCGCACAGACCCCCAGCGAGGTGACCACCGATGAAAACGCGTAAACGCTACATTCTGGCCAAAGTCGAATCGACCTATGGCACAGACCCGACCCCGACAGCTGCCCTGAACGCCATTCTGACCACGGGGCTTCAGCGCACAATCTATGCGGGCGATACCGTCGAGCGAAACCTTGACCGCTCCACTCTGGGCGCCGATGAGCAGTTGAACGTCGGGCCTTTCGCACAGGTCACGTTCGGCGTTGAGCTGGCCGGTTCAGGTGAAGAGGGAACGGCGCCCGCCTGGGGTCCGCTGCTGCGTGCCTGTGGCTTCGATGAGGACATCACCGTGGACACCAGCGTGGAGTACTCGCCGGTGTCCGACGATTACGACTCGGTCACGATCTACTACGACCAGGATGGCGAGCGCCAGATCCTCAAGGGCGCGCGCGGCACGGTGCAGTTCATGATGAACCCCGGCCAGATCCCAATGATGCAATTCACATTCACCGGTCTCTACGCCAAGCCGGCCGCGATCACCCCGGTGACTCCTGTTGTGTCCAGCTTCCTGGCACCGCTTCCGGTCAACAAGACCAACACACCCACCTGCACACTGGGCACCTATGACGCCGTGCTGCGCGCCCTCGAGGTCGACTGGGGTGGCGAGGTCCCGTACCTGAACTTTGTGAACCTCGAAGAGGTTTTCATCGTTGATCGGGCTCCCGTGGGCAACATGACCATTCTGGCGCCCGACATCGGCGACAAGGACATCTTCGCCCTGGCGGAGAGCCACAACGGCGTGACTCTGTCGGCATTCCAGATTGTGCACGGAACCACGGCCGGGAACATCATCACGGTGGATGCGCCGAAGGCTCAGCTTTCAGGCATTCAGGAAACGGATATTTCCGGCGAGCTGGGCTACCAGTTCGGCCTGCGGCTCCTGCCCGACTCGGGCGATGACGAATTGGTGATTACTCTCACCTGATCGAATACGGCCCGCCCGCTTATCGTTTCCATTGCCTGGCGTCCCCTCACGGGGGGGCGGGCGGTGCCGTTCCTACTTTCTCCAGGCAATGACAAGGCATAGGGCAATACTATGATTCTGAAAGGCATGAAATCCAAGATCGATGTGAAGGTCACCGCGGAGGTGGATTCTGATCTCGGTCGCACCATCCCGGTGCCGTTCGTCGCCACGTTCCGAAAACCCCCCGTATCTGAAACCCGCGAAGTGTTGGAGCAGCTGCAATCCGATGATGGTGTCGATGATGAGACGCTGATGGATCGGTTCCTGATGGGCTGGAAAGAGCTGCGGGGCGAGGATGGGTCCGAGATCCCCTATACACCGGAGGCGCTGGCGGCCGTGATGGACTCCAGAGAATACCGAACGGCCCTGGTGCGCGGCCTGATGTCGGTTCTCGTCGGCAAGAGGGCGCTCGAAAAAAACTGATAGAGGTCGGCCGCTTCTGGGCAAGGTCTCTGCGGTCGGCCGGTCAAGATGAAGATGACGGGAGCGCGGCACTACTGATCCCAGACGCCACTCCAGAAGCCGCCGATGTGTTCCATGTTCACCCCGACAACTGGAAAGCGTTCAAGGTCTTCGATGCCTGCCGGACACAGTGGCGGGTATCGATCGGCATGGGCGGCGCGGTGTATCAGGGGCTGGATTATGCGGCCGTGGTCGCCGTCATCAACGCCATGGGTATCAAGAAAGCATCCCGGGTTTTCAACCAGGTACGCACCATCGAGTATGGCGCACTGAGTGTGATCAATGAGCAATAAAACCTACCAAACAACGCTGCTTATTCGCGGTGACTCCAAGGACGCTGTGCGCTCTGTACAGCTGACCAAGGAGGAACTGGAGAAGCTGACCGGCGCGCAGCGAACCGGCATCAACGTCACGGAGCAATACCGCGAGAAGTTCAACAGCGGTGCCGTGGCTGCGGCCAAGTGGGGCGCCGCAATCGGCGCGGCTGCAGTGGCCGCCGGTGCTGCCATGGTTCGCTCTGGCCTGCAGAGCGTCGATTCACTGGCGAAAACCTCAGACAAGCTGGGCGTGACAACCGAGGCCCTTGCGCAACTGCGTTTCGCGGCAGAGCAGACCGGGGTCAGCTCAAACACCCTGGACATGGCCCTGCAGCGGATGACCCGGCGGGTGGCGGAAGCTGCCCAGGGTTCAGGCGAGGCGGTGAACGCGCTGAAGGAGCTGGGGATCTCTGCCGAGGATCTGGTCAAGAAGTCACCCGACCAAATGTTTCGCCAGATCACGTCCTCGATGGGCAACGTGGAAAACCAGGCAGACAAGGTGCGCCTGGCCATGAAGCTGTTCGACAGCGAGGGCGTTTCCCTGGTCAACACCATGAAGGATGGGGTGGGTGCTCTGGATCAGTTTGCGCGAGAGGCAGACGATGCTGGACTGTCGATCAGCCGCATCGATGCCGCCAAGGTAGAAGCTGCGAACGATGCTATGTCCCGAGTCCGCGCCACGATGACCGGCGTGGCGCAGCAGATGGCGATCCAGTTTGCGCCAGTGCTGGAGAGCATCGCGGACAAGATTTTTGGCATCGGCAAAGAGGCAGGTGGGGCCGCGAATGTTGTCGGTAACGCTTTCAACCACATGGTGAACGCCGCCGGGGTATTCGCTGATGGCATTCGCGGTATTCAGGTCGGTTGGTACGGCATGAAGCTGGTGTTTCAGGAGGTCTACAGGTTCATCTTCGAAAAGTTCAACTGGCTGGGAAAGCAGCTGACCGCAATTTGGAGCAAGCTCCCGTTTGTTGATGAGGTGCAGTACACAGACGCCATCGAGGGCTTCTTGCTCACGATGGATAGCGAGATCGAGGAATCCAGGCGAAAGCTGGACCAGCTCCTGATGAAGCCTTTGCCGTCTGACGCCATTGATGCGTTCGTCGCGGATAGCAGCCGCGCCTTTGATGAGACCGCACGCATCGCTGCGCAATCGGCAAGCTACACGGCAGAAACATATGGTGCCGCCCTCGAGGAGGTCACCGTCTCGGCCAAGGTAGCCGCTGGGCAGGTGGAAAGCGCATTTTCTGATACGACAAAAGCGGCCGCGGAGCAATCGGACGCCATGGCGGTGGCGTGGGCGCGCGGCATCGAGCGCATGCGCGATGGCATGGGTGACTTCTTCGAGCGCCTTATCGTGGACGGCAAGGCCTCCTTCAGCGACTTGACCAACTTGTTTAAGAAGATGATCGCCGAGATGATCGCGACCGCAGCAGCGAACCGCATATTCCTCGGCGTTGGACTGGGTGGTGTGTCTGGTGCGGCAAGTGCGGCGGGTGGCGTGTCTGGCCTTGGCGGGCTGGGCTCACTGCTGTCTACTGGCATCGGTGGCTCACTGATCGGCGGCATCTCTGGCATCGGTAGTGCGCTGGGACTTGGTTCACAGACAGGGGCATTCCTCGGGTCTACCGGGCAACTGGGTTACAACGCACTCTCTGCTCTAGGAATTCAGGGCGCTGGTGGCACGACGAGCTTTCTGGCTGGCGGCGCGCTGACAGCCGGGGCCGGTATTCTCGGCGGCATGGCCGGCAACGCGCTGGGTTCATCCCTTACCGGCCGGACATCGAACAGCAATTGGGGGGCTGGGCTGGGCGGTACTGCCGGTGCATTCCTGGGTGGCCCCTTGGGTGCGGCAATCGGCGGAGCCATCGGCGGAGCCCTCGATTCGGCATTCGGCTCCAGCAAGAACCGCATCGGCGGCGTAGGCATCAACACGGGGACCCGAGAGGCGAACCTGTGGGGCACCAAGCGTGCCGAGTACCAGGACCCCATGCAGCAGCTTGCTGGAGTGCTTCAGGGCTTCTCTGACGCCATCGGTGGGTCTGGCTCCATCATGACGATCAGCCGGGGGAACAAGTCACCCCTGCAGATGGATGGTGTGGAGTTTGCGAACGTGGCTGATCTGGTGGCTGCCGCGATGGACAACATACTGGATACTGCCTGGGAGCTGGCACCGGTAGTTAAGGACCTGGCCAAAGCCTTCGATGGATCTGTCGAGGAAACGGCGGCGTTCGCCCGCGCCATGCAAGGCCTCTGGGAGCAGACCAAGGTCAACCCGGTTTCCCAGGCTGTGGACGACTTCGCCGCGGCACAACGCACGGCCTATGAAGGATACCGCGCCCAGATGGACGCTATTCGTCAGATGGCGGTGGAGTTCGATGGGTCGGTGAGCTCTGCCCAGGGCCTGACGCAGGCACTGGCGAACAACCAGGCCGCCGCATACCAGCTGGCCCAGCAGTACCTGCAGGTGGGTGCCCAGATACGCGGCTCTGCCTCATCGTCTGCGCAGTCAATCCGTGAAAGCGTCATGACGGACGAAGAGCGCACCGCGGCACTGAAGTCGCGCCGGGGTTCGCTGCGTGATTCGCTGTCCGGTTTGAGTGACCCGGGCCAGATTGCCAGTACATTCGCCGAGGTGGTTCGGTTGAATGAGCAGATCTTCCAGGGTCTGAGCCCGGCCGCGCAGCAAGGGCAGGCGGAGGCCTATGCGAAGTACATCGAGCGCACGGCCGAGATTCAGGAAAACCGGCTGGAGAAGTTGCGCGCCGAGACTGAGCGGGAACAGCGCGAACAGAACGCCGAGGTCAGGAATGCGCTCCAGGCGTCTGCTGCCGCCCAGCAGGAGGCAGCCAACACCATGCTGAGTGCGGCTCAGGCAATACAGGCCGCTGCCGCGTCGTTCACGGGCGGTTTCGGTAGCTTTGGGCCCCAGGAGGTAGTGCAGTAATGGCTGTCGCGTTCCCAGCATCCTACAACCTGAGCCGCAGCACGCGGATCTCGGACGACCTGAACACCACCAGCGACATCATGGACGATGGTACCGAGCACGTCCGTGTGCTGGGCGCGAAGGATTACAGCGTTATCGATGCCAGGCTCGAATACCTCACAGCGTCACAGATGACGACCATAGTCTCGTTCCTGAGAACAAACCGGGCCGAAGAGATCACATGGACGATCGACGGCATTGATTACATCGGGCGGGTGGTCGGGAATGTTGCCCGCTCCATGGTCGGCAACCTGTATAACGTCGATTTCCGGTACCGCGCGCGGGTGGATGCCTGATGCCGGCGGATCTCACCTCTTCGCAGCTTGCGGCTGTTAGTTCGGAAATCACCCGCCCGATCTACATCGTTGCCCTGGAACACTCCGGAGTCGAAGAGCTGCTGTCGTCGTCTGGCGACGTGGTGTATGACGGGCAGAACTTTCTGGCCGGTGGCATTACCGTGTCCGGAATATCCAACACCCGCAGCGCCACGCTGACGCTCCCCTGGTCCACCACCAGAATGACCGAGATCCAGAACGGTTCGTACCGGGGCGGTGCCTGCAAAATCTGGTACATCCCTGGCGTCCCTTCTGACACAGACCTGATCTTTGATGCTGAGGATGGGGTGCTGGTGATGGACGGCGAAATCCGGTCCAGCCGGTTTTCGGGCGACTCAGTTTCCATAGCCGTGACCCACATCAACAACGGCAACGTGTTCACACCGCGAAACACGCTGAAGCAGGTTACAAACTTCGCCATTCCACCGGGGACACTGATCACCTGGGAGGGCGAGACCCGGCAACTGGAGTCCAGGCAGTTTGGTGGGTTCGATCAGGCATACCGTGCGCTTGGTCGTGGCAGCGTTGCCAGTGGGCGATCATACCTACTGGAGGCCCGAGGGCGTCTGGCGGCATCCACCCTGCGCGACATCGCCACCCCACCCCGTGACCAGACTTTGACTGTCGCTGGCTCTGACGCCCCGATTCCAATCATCTACGGCAGGCGTTCGATTCCCGGCCTGATCACTTTGCGCGGCGACATAAGTGGCGACCTGGTGCTTGGCGTTGTGTGGTGCCTGGGCGAGATACTGGAGATCGAGGACGTCTATATCAACGGCGAGGCGGTGCCAGCCGGGGTGACACAGACGGACTACCTTGGTCTGGACGATCAGACAGTGGACTCCACTCTGTCCACGGCCATCGCCGCGTTCAATGACCCGATGATCTTGGAGACGCCCAACGGAAACCGTGGCATTGCTTATTCTGTTTTCCGTATTCCCACGGGACAACTTGACGGCTCGCCGACATTTCAGGCCGTGGTGAAGGGCATGAAGGTGGTGGACCCACGCAACCCCCAGCCAGATACGCCTGTCTATCCAAGCGCCCGCTACTGGCGCATCCTGATCACGGAGACGCGCAGCACGGAAAGCTATGCTGCCGGGATTGCAGAGATTCAAATGCGCGCTACTGTGGGTGGTGCGGATCAGACTGGCAGTGGCACACCAGATGCCTCCACCGACGCAGGCTCATCTTTTGATGCCGAGGAAGCCTTCATCAATGATTCATCGCGGTATTGGTCGAGCGGCTTTAACGATGCACTCCCGCAGTGGATCAGCTATGACTTCGGCACCGCGACCACGGTGGGCGAGGTGTCCATTCAGGCAATTAACACCGGAACTCGCGCCGGGCGTGCACCCCGTACATTCCAGATTCAGTACTCGGATGATGGGTCGACGTGGATCACGGGTGGCTCAGTCACCGATGCCCCTGCATGGTCTGCCTCTGAAACCCGCGCGTTTGAGCTAGATGACACCCGAGATTTTTCCGGATACGAAAATCCCGCCCTGTGCTTTGCAGACCTTGCCGGATCTCCCATTTATGGCTCCGGTGCCGAGGTGCAGGGCGTTGATGCCGCGGCAGACTGGTGCGACGCACTGATCGATGAATTCGCACGCTGTCGGGTGGGTCTGGACATCACCCAGGTGCGCCAAGCGGACGAATACCTTGATCTCCTGGCCACCTACGCGGAGTGCATCTGGTACAACGAAGGCTCTGCGGTGCAGATGGTGCCTGACAAGATCATCCGCGAAGACAACCCTTCTGGGCTGGATGTGGTGGTTAATGGTGACTTCGCCAGCTCCACGGGATGGACGGTTGATTCGCCCTGGTCAATTAGTGGTGGCGTTGCATCCATTGATGGAACAGGGGCAGGGACGGAAACGGTCGAGCGGGTGGCTGACATCGAGGAGGGCGCGCTGTACGCCGTCAAGATGCAGATCAGCGCCTACACGTCCGGCGACTTCTCGGTGGAGATCGAGGATGACGTGGGGACCAGTTCGCCGGTATCCCCAAGCACATCGGCAATAGGAACATTCACCGCGCTGTTTACCGGGAGGGCTCCGAAGACTGGAGGCAGCCTGATCCGGCTGGTGGCTAGTGCCGGGGCAGAGGGTGACGTGACGCTGGTCGAGTGCAAGCGGCTGTACTACCTCGAAGAAAACTGCGTCAAGGGCTCTTTGGATGTCGAGGGCATTGATGATGGTGACACCCCCACAAAGGTCATGTGCCGCTACACCTCAACGGCTGGAACGGGTGGGGTGTGGTCAGAGGCCATTGCGTCCGCATCACTGCCGGGGGTCGAGTCTGGGGACGCGAGGCTGGTGGAAACCACTCTATCCATGCCGGGTATCTACCGGGTGACCGAGGCGGTGAGCAAGGCGAATGCCAGGCTTCAGCGGATGCGCAACCGGGTGCGGGTGACTTGGGTCACGACTGACAAGGGCCTGAAACACCGCATTGGTGACGTCATACAGCACCGGATGCCCTACCGTGGGACGGATATTCTGGTGAAACTGACTGCCGTTGATCTGATCGGGTATGGACGATACCGGGTCTCTGGCCTGCGCTACGATGAGTCGCATTACCCGGACGAAATCCCGTTGCCAGAGGATGTCGGCACCGTGCCGGTGGGAGCTATTGTTCCCCTGTCTGGCGCGTCTATTCCATCGGGTTGGGCCGCTTACACAGCAGCCGATGGAAAGTACATCGTGGGCGCTGGTGATACTTATGATGTCGGGGACACAGGGGGATCGCTGACCGCTACCGGCTGGAGTGGTTCGACTGACAGCCGGGACATGCACGCCAATGGCGGAGGGTTTTCTAGGTTCGATGTTAAGCAGGGCGCTGGCGTGGTCAATGCGGGCGTCGGGGTATACAGCGACAACAGCCCCAACACTACGCACTCTCACAGCTTCAGCATAGGAACACTGACGCCCAACCTCCCAAGGCGCGAGAACCGGCTGATCATCAAGACTGGTTCTGCGTCCACGGAGTTCCCTGCAGCGGCTCAGGTGTTTGGTCTACCCAACTTGCTGCTGGCTGGGCTCACGCGGGTGGTGACCTCTGCGAACCGGCTGCTGGTGGCAGAAACAGCCAATGCGAACGCTGGAGCCTCCACTCTGGCGCTCTCTGGCAACACGGGATCTGGCGGGACCAACCACGACCACCGTTCTGTGAGTGCGGTGCGGGATGATGACCTTGGCCCGACCGCGATGGTTTACAACTATGTGACGGCAGTCGGGTCACACACGCACAGCTACAGTCTGACCTTGAACCGGAATATCAAGAAGAAGGCCCTGGCGCTGTACGGGTCTGACGGTGATTTCTCCGTTATCCCGGGGATGATCGTATTGTGGTCCGGCTCCCTGGCATCCCTGCCCACTGACTGGATCTTGTGCGACGGGACCAGCGGCACGCCGGACATGCAGGACTATTTCATTGAGATAGCCCCGGAGGGCGGTGAAGGGGTGGCGTCAGGCGATAACACGCTGACGGTCAACGGCAACACCAGCTCCCACGCACACAATCACAGGGGCTCTGGATCTGTTCAGGGACTCAGGACATTCAGCGCGCTGCACTCAGATAACGGGACGCACAGCCACACGATCAGCGCCACCCGCGACTGGGTGCCGCCTTACTATGCCCTTGCGGCCATTATGTACTCGCCATGAAAGCATTCCTGAAAGCCTACCTGCCCCACATCGTGGGGCTCACCCTGATCGCTCTCCTGGTAGTTGCCGGGTGGCAGTGGGTCGCTGGGCTGGGGTATCGGGCGCAGGCGGCGGCCCTACGCATGGAGCTGCTCGAGTGCCAGGGCGATCTCGCCGTGCAGACCGCCAACACCGCCACGCTGATGGGTCAGATACAGCGCCAGAACGATGCTGTTGATCTGGCTGCCCGTGAGGCGGCACGAGTGCGGGCGGATGCTCTGCGCGCGCGTGACGCGGCGCTGGTGGCCCTACGGGGTGTGCAGGATGACTATGCCCGGCTGCGCGAGGATTGGCCGCAGGATTGCGTGAGTGCTGCACAGAGGGTGCGCGAGGAGTTGGGGTTATGAGGTTTCTATGCGCTCTCCTCATAGCCGTCAGCATAGCCGGCTGCACCCGCACGGTGTACGTAGATCGGCCGGTGGAAGTGAAGGTGCGCGTCCCGGCCGAGTGCCTGGAACCCGGCGACATTCCAGCCCCGATGATCTACCCAGTCGACCAGCTGCAGCCGGGCGTCAGTGATGGGGAACTGTTCCTGGGCTTGCTGGCCGATCGCAATCAGCGGGCGGGGATGGAAAAGGTGCTACGGGAGCTGCTGGCGGGGTGTGTTGGCGCGCCAAAATAAACACGCAAACCATTGATATACCGTGGGTCAAAACCACTGTATGCGCCAATTAAAAATCTGGCAACCTGTTGAAATTCCACGATAGCGCGCAAGGCTACGAACCAGGCGGTCGCACGTTCGAATCGTGCCAGGCGCGCCAATTCCGTAAGGGTCTGCAGCTTAGCAGCCACTAACCTTCCCGCGCATTTCCGGCAGTTTTCCGACACTTTCCTCCTTCTGCCGCTTTATCACTGTCAGGGTGGGCGATTGCGCGCGCCCACGATCGGTCACCTTCTCCGCGGCATCCAGCAGTTCGCCGAGTTCGGCTGCCGAGTAGTGGGTGGTGATATCACCACTGGCATGCCCCAGCAGCGCCTTGCGTGTTTCCAGTGGAACCGCCGCGCCTCGCAGCCTTCGGCCGAACGTATGGCGCAAATTGTGAACGCCTTTGAGTATGGTGCTGTCCGTCGGTAACCCGGCCTTCGTCCAGGCCCTGATCCACGCGCTGGTCCGTAACTTCCCGACCGGGTTGCCCCGATAGGTAAACACGAAGTCCTCGTGGATCCCCCGCCGTGAATCGACTACTGCCTTCGCGACCGTGTTGAGCACCACCACCCGCTCGGTACTGGTCTTGGTGATCGACTCGGGCAGGACAAAGGCGAAAGTGGATAGATCATCCAGTTTTACCTCCCATGCCCAGCGCAGCTGGCAGACCTCTTGTTCCCGGCATCCCGTATTGACCGCAAACATCGCGGCATCCGCCAGGTGGCGGGGGAGCCTTGAAAAAAGCCTGTCCTGTTCTTCCCACGACAAGGGGTACGGTCTTTTCTGGCACCCCTTGAGCGATAGCCGACTGAGTTTGGGCGGTGCCTGTTTTAGCCACGGCAGCCCTTGCTCATTTCGCCATACCCGCGCCGCGCGATTGAGAACTGCACTGGCTGTACCAATCGCATTGTTAATGGATTTCGGGGCCTTCCCCAGACGGAGCCGCTCATCCACGAATGGCTTTAAAGTGCCGTCGTGGACCTGCTCCAGGGGCAGTGCGCCGATATACACGAACAACTGGTCCAGATGTATCGCTATCGTTTCTGCCGATGACGACTGTGCAATATCTTCGAGGTATCGCAGTGCCGCTGCCTCGAAGGTATAAACCGCTGCGGCTTGTTGCTTTGCCTCCTCTTGAATCTCCGCCAGTCGACGGATCAGTTTTTGCTCTGCCTCAGTGCGGCCAGATACTCCTGTGCTTTCGCGGAGCCAGCCGCCGGGGGCGTACTGCGAGCGTTTTTCGATATGCCAGATCCCGTTTTTGAGGCGGAGCCCCGGCATTTTGTTGCGCTTTGACATAAATCGTCCTCCAGAATTGAGCCTAAAGGACGACGCCCGTTGCGTTGGATATAGTCCTCCGCCCAGGCGTCGATTTCAAGTCTGTCGAAGAGAATGGTTTGTTGTCCCAGGGAAACCTCAGACAGGGCAGGGCGCACCACGCGATTAAAAGTATTCTTGTTGATCCCGAGGTAGGCCGGGGCATCGCGGAGTCGGATCAGGCGGGGTTGGATCTGCATGCCCTATCTGCCTATGTACACAGCAGTTATCTGGGCTCTGACATGGCCTATTTCAGCACTGATGGTCAGGCGGGCCTGCTGGTCGACCTGACGCTGTGACCCGGTTAATTGCTCTTTGGCGGGCCCGCCCGCATGGGGGCAGGGCCAACCTGTGAGTTCCCGGTACCGCTGCTGGGCATAGGCATGGCGCAGGCCGTGCATTTTGGATAAGCCGGCGTTGGCGGTGTGGCGTTCGTAGATCCTGAGCTGCTCGATGTATTGCCGGCCCCGGGGGATCAGCGAGCCGAAACCGGCCAGCCGCTTGGCCTGTTCCAGCAGGGCGCGTTGTTCCAGGGTGCGGATGGGGACGGTGCGTTCCCGTCCGCCCTTGGTCCAACTGGCCTTGAGGTGCAGGTGATCACCCCGGTCTGCCCAGCGGGGCTGGATCTTCAGGGCTTCCTCCCGTCGAAGCCCGAAGGCCTGTTGCAGGCGCAGGCTCATCCTCACATATTCATCTTTCACCAGGGCGAGTTGGTCCCTTTTCAGGTCCTTGGCCTTGCTGGTGCCGGATACGAACTGCCGGTCCGGTATGCCATAAAAGTCGTTGGAGCTGGCAACCACGGCCCGCTTGTTAACCTTCTCGGCCCACCAGCGTAAACAGCTCATCCGGTTCTTGATGGTGCCGGGTGAAAGGTTCTGTTTCAGCCACTCGTCCACCAGGGCCTGGACATGCTTTTGTTTGAGGGAGGAGGCCTTCAATTGCCGG
>TARA_R110002074_G_scaffold5143_5_pt1 | contig 27956 bp, 17 predicted proteins | sample TARA_R110002074 | Tara Oceans TARA_R110002074 (sample SAMEA4397215) | marine metagenome | biome: Polar Biome; feature: [MIX] marine epipelagic wind mixed layer (ENVO:01000061); material: water (ENVO:00002006), including particulate matter (ENVO:01000060) such as... | depth 10-100 m | reverse complement strand
TAAATTGCTTGGAATATTTGCCGTAACTCCTGGACTTACCTCAATCATAAAACTTCCCGTTCTAAAACAGGTAGGATACATACTGTTCTGAAACCGAACAAAGATTTCTTCTATTGGTAATGTATTGGTATAGCTTACTGGCAAAACATTCGTTCCAGCATCAGCATCGGCCTGGGAGGCAAAATATAGGATTTCAAAGGTAGTCTCATCTTGCCCATTGAAAATCTCATTGTTCTTAGTAGACAGATCAAAAATGTACAGTCCATCGGTATCGTCATCGCAAACTGTCCAATCGGTTATGGTATCTACTATGGGTGCTTCACGGGCAATGATATTGAATTGTGTCGTGTCATAACACTGGCTATAATTACTATTGAAAACTCGTATATAGACGGGTGTATTCCCTAAAGGAAAGGGATGAACTGCCTCCAAGGCATTAGTATTGGTATCTGCGTCTGCCTGTGAAAGAAAATAATCTACCGTAAAAATAGTAGGATCTTGGGTACCCAAAACCGAAACGTTAAAAGAAGGTAAATCAATGTTATAGGTATTTTGTGTAATACAGCCCTCTACATCACCCATCGGTAATGCAACTGGAGTTTCAAAAATGGTGATATCTTTGGTTTCCGATGTGATTCCTGTTGCTGTGATAACCTCAACAGTAACGGTATAATCGCCAGGATTGGCATAAACATGGGTAGGTTCTTCCGTTGTTGCATTTGTACCATCACCAAAATCCCATAAAATAGATGTTACTGGGTTTGAAACATCCAATGAGAATTCCGTTAAATCTCCAAAACAAAGATTTTCTGCTTTTATACCTACGTAAAAATAGGAGGTTAAAAAGGGAGGCAAACCTAGTAAGCTTCTTCGAGAACCCAAAGAAATTCCCTGTTCCTCATAATTAGCTGCCAGTCCCAAAATATTTGGGTCATGAATAACATCTAGAAATTGACCACCATACCTTGCACAATAGATTTTACCATCTATGGCAAGTTGTATAGCCCCAAAAAAAGGTGTAGACGTATTAACCCCTCCCAAGCGAACTGCAGAGTTCACAATAGCATCATGCTCATAGTTACTAATATCAAATTGTAGAATACCTCCACGGGTACTTACATATAAAACCTTGCCGTTAGGTGAAAATTCAACTCCATAGGGTTCCATATCATACCAAGTATCATCAAAATAATCCTGTAAGGAAATTAAATCGCTAACTACACCCGTATTGACATCAAACCTGAAAATTTCCATGAGCCCCAGCGCTTCAGATGCACTACCCAAAAAACGACCATCTGGCGATGCTTTTAAATACCCAACAGTTAAACGATTATTCAATTGAGGGGTAAATCCAATTGGTGTGGTAACGGGTGTCGGATTTACTCCGTTTTCATCTATCTGGTAACTATAAAAATTATTATTTTCCCAACCTTTATTAACCACCCAAACAGATTCTCCATCAGCATGTTGTATAGCGGTTATCTTTTCTGAAACTTGAGCTTGTAATAAGATATTTTTTTGAGTGGTTATCCCTCCCAAACCGCTATCTAAATTTAGGTCTAAAATGCTATATTGTAATCCGTTTGGCCCACCATAATCGTCTACGGTAAAAATATAAAAGATATTAGGTTCATCAGATTTGGGTATAATGATGGCCGCTTGCGTACTAGAGGGATCACCATTGAGGCCCGTACCGTTTGGCATGGGTTGGTGGTTACGGTTCCATACCGTAAGGCCATCGGTGTAAAATAATAGGTTACCGTTAGGATCAGATATGCTTGCACAACCTTCTCTTGTGTCTAAAGCGCCATCGGTTAAAAGAACCGGAGTTCCGCTATTGAAGTCTAACCCGGCATTTCTACCAAAATACCAAACCGCCGCTTCTTTTTGGGCACTAACAAAAAGAGTCGTAGTTAGAAAAAATAGGACTAGGTAGGTACGTAGGTTCAAGCTTGATTTGGTTTTGGTTTACAAGCACAAAATACCGCAATTTTAAATTTGTACAAAGGCATTACTATAAAACGTAAGAAAAAACGGTAAATTGTATAGTTTAGCCCTTAATCTTGGTGCTTTCTAAGACGTTGGGTAAATCCAATTACTTTCTATATTTAATACCGGAAAATACTTTTATGAATAACTGATTTTTTGTGTAAATCGTTAAACTTTTTCATGTAAAGATTCATTGCTTCTCTAATTTTATAACTTCGCTGTTAATCACTTCTTTTTAAAGCATAAAAAAACCACGACATTACCGTCATGGCTTCTTACTCTATTTAATTGATTTCTCCTATAACTTACCCAAAATGATTCGAAGTTTCGAACTTCGAACATATGGTATTGGTGGGTAAATCACCCGTCTCAGACGAGCACTAATCGAGATTATTTAATAATAATTTAAAAGGTACAACTTCTTTTAGTTCATTTAAAATATCAAGTCTCTCATTTGGTAATTTATTACCATTAACAGGATTCCCTTCAATATCCATTTCATATTTGATTTCAGTTAATAAAATCATGTCATCATCCGACTTAATCTCTGTTATCAACTTCTCTCCGTAACCATATTTTTTTTCCAAAACCGATATATTATCGTCACAAAAATCATACTGTACCTTAAATTGACCACGTTCAGAATAAACACTTATATCTACTGATTTGATAATACCGCTTTTATATTTAGCGAAAGCAGAAGTTCCTTCCGAACTTATATCTTCTATATTATACTCTATTATTGTATCAATTTTTCTTAAGATAAACTCTTGAGGAATATCATTACCATTTTCCGTTTTAGAAATATGGTTTTTCTTGTCTTTTTTTGTTTTTTCACAAGAGACAATAAATAAACTTGTACATAAAATAATTAAAAATGTTTTCATAATTTCTTATAATTATTTGTATCAAGAGGTAATCCTCTTAATTGTTTTAAAGAATAACCAAACAAATTTTCAAAATGGGGCTTATCTGTAAATGATTTCCAATTACCCCCCCAATCTAGTCCATTTTGAGTAGCTGATTTTGATAATTGAGACCAATTTAAATTATAATCTACTCTGCCATTTGTAATGCCAACAATATCAAATGCTAAACCAAAATTATGATTGCTATAACCACCTTTGGCATTGGTAACAATTGGCCCTGAGTTTGTTCTGCCTTGTGAATATAAAGCATTTTGTTGAGCATTTGTTCTATAGCCTTGCGCTATTCTAATCAGCGTATTAGGAGATTGTGCGTTAGCATCCTTAATAAAGTTCATAACCAACATCCTAATAGCAGGATGAAGACTTTGAAGTCTCAGGTCTGAAGGTTTATCTCCTGTTGAAAATACTGTATTAACTTGACCTAAATAAGTGACAACTTCTTTTTCTTCTAGTCCTTCTATCCCTCCAGATACAGAAGGTATTTTGATTTTAGCTACACGATATACTTTGTTATCATTAATTCCATCATTTCCAATGTAGTTATTATCTTCATCGTAATAGTCTCCTGGCGGAGTTGAATCTCCTGAACCTTGTATACTGTTACTATTAGCCAATAAAACCTCTGATAAATCATCCGAATTTATCGTTCCTAAAACATTACCATCTAAATCCTCAATATTATAAGAACTTGGCCCTGAATACCCTACTGCTCCACCAGTTATACCTACACTATTACCATACCCATCAGTTGGGGCCATGCCATCAGGATCAATGAAGTAAATTGGATTATCAAAAGCATAGTTGTAAGGTGAATGTCTACGCATTTTTTCCGCCAAAGGATCTAGGTTCATCCACTTACCCAGTGCTGGATCATAATTACGGGCAGAAACATCGTACCAGTCCAGATCCATATCTTCTTGGTACTCTTTGCCACCAAATTTCCATCGCTGCGCAGCATCGTTCCCTAAAGTAGAGGTGTTGACATTATAGCCCTTATGTTTTAATCCAAAAGGGTAATAGTTATTCTCCTCGACTATTTCTAGGCTACCATCAACTGGGTCTTCGGCATACGAAAGGCGCACATTCCCCAAGTGGTCTACATATTGGTATACATAGGCATACTGCCCATTATCTGCCTTTACATAACCTTCCGGTTGGGCAAAAAACTGCAATTGTTTATTGTTTAAACCTCCTTCATAAATATATCTGCCAGCATACTCCGTTATTGTCACAGAACTTTCTACATTATTGGTCGCAATTTTCTTTTGCTTACCACCTGTAGCGTCATAAATATAATCAATTGTCCCGTTTTTTCCGTTATTGGAAAAAATAACTTTTGTGGGCAGGTTTAAATAATTATATGATATATCACTAATACCCTTGTTGGCATCCGATATCATGTTGCCATTATCATCGTACATAAAGTCTTGTGCAGAATCATTACCATCTAAAAAACCTGTATCTACAAAACTATTATCATCTACTTTTTGCAGTTGGTTACCTACATAGATATATACTAAATCGTCCATAACATTAAAATCAGCAGCTGTGGTAGGCATATTTACTACATTCCCCTTACGCTCTAATTCGGTGATATTACCATTTTTATCGTATAGTACCTTAGTAAGGTCATAATGACCGGTATTATCCTGTGCATTTATGATACGGTTAAGAGCATCATAGCCATATACATAAGACTCACTTATGGCATTCGCACTCGTAACCGGGCTCTGAGTTTTCCAGGCCGTTTCAGATATATTACCATTAAACAGCCTTTTTTCGAGATCAGTAGCATCATTGTGCTTCAATGTAAACCCGAATAATTGGTTTCCTAAATTGCCTGGATCGTTTATGGTCTTTAGCCAGCCCAAAACATTATATGCATAGCTTACCTGTTGCAATCCGGTAGATTGAGAAATCGTGTTAGCAACGTCCCCACCTACTTTTTTGTTCACCAACTGGCCCAGATTATCATACGTGTTGAAGACGATAAGTTCTGTACCATTTGTACCACCACCAATAGTTGTTGTTGCATTTGGATCAATTTTTAAATGAGCACCATCTGTTAAAGTAGCATTGGTAACCGTTATGAATTGTCTGGCAACTTGTAAGCTACTAATAGGGCCACTCAATGGTAATTCATCATCAACACTACTACCTCCTGCACCTTCACATGAATCTCCTAAATTTTCATCACCGATACATTGTGTCTGGCTTAATAAACGCCCTACATGATCATAGGTGAAATTATCAATGGTGACAATGCTAGTATTATCACGAATGTGCGTGGTTTTGGTCTTTATTGGCTTGCCCACAAAGTCTAAACTTAGTTCTGCTATATCTATAGTTTGCAGGTATTCATTTTCCGTATAGTTGTAAACAGCCCTTGCCTTGTCATCATAGTAGCTAATGGAATTGATCCAAACGTCGGTATCCAAAACCCTTACTTTACTAACCGTAGGCAAGCCTTTAACATTCAAGGTATTGGTCTGTGGGGCATTGTCCAAAACTATAATGGATGCTGGTGCGCCCGTAGGCTTATCTATTAAATCATAATTATCATAATAACTAATGGTCAATATTTCATTGATAGTAGTACCTGAAGCATCATGTGGATAGGCACCATTATCATAATAAATACCACCAGTATCGCCTATAGTAGCAGCAGCTGTACCCTTGTTTACCCAAAGGTCACCCGTGAAACTGTTTACCTCTGCCTGTATTTCCCAACGTTCTCTATTGTCCGTTGCCAAACCTGTGTAGGCTACCCTACCAAAAGCGTCATATTTAGTAAACAACCATTCTTTATTAGGTATTTTATTACGTTGATTTGGGTCTTGGGTCATTATAGGTTGATCCAAATTATTATAGATCATATATTCCTTCTTTTTACCAGGCACCTGTTTTTCTACCAGTCTATTTCGATGGTCATAGGTATACTGGTAGCCTAAAGCTGGTAAATTAGAAATTAGTGTACTTAAAACTTCTGTATGTGCGTTCATTAATGGGGGTAGTACATAGCTAAGATTGCCATAATCGTCATACACGTAATACGTATCATGAGATGCTTGTGTTTGCCCAGGTACATCTGCGTAGGTTCTCTTAAGTATAACCTTACCCTGCTTGTCTTTGAACTCTTCTGTAGTATGCTTTTTGGTGTTTCCTGTATGGTTTTCATCTTTCATGATGACTTTTGAAAGTTCGCCAGCTACGTAACTACTGCTTTCAGTTAAAGTTGGGCTATAGGTTTTATTAGCAAAGACTAAAGTAACATTGAAGCGTCTTACCTCAGAAGTACCATTTGCTGTGTACACCATTTCAACCGCATGATCATCACCATTTTTAATCAATTTCCAATCTTTACCAGGATTGGCCTGTTTTACAACCCGGTTTAATGGAGAATTGTCAAAATCTTTTTCAGCATATGCATTTGTGTTTTCAACGGAAAGACCTACGAAATCATCATTATAATTTACATTGTAATACTGCTGTGTTGCATATTCCATATCACCTGTACGGTATTGCCCCAAAGGTTCTATTGGATCATGGAAAGGAAGCCATTCTTTTTCTTGTCTACCATAGCCATCGTAGCCAATATGGGAAACAATATCTTTTTTATCTGGTGCCTGTCTAATAGCTGTTTGTTGCATAGCTCTACCATGGCCATCGAAATAGGTGATGTCTTGTATGTAATTATCATCATTTAAAAACTTTGAGGCCGGGGTACTACCAGGCCATGGTTCTTGATAATTTCTGGTATATATATAGTTTTGATCCGATGAATCGTTGTACGATGTACCTTCGCAATCATTAGTTGCAGAGGTCACTCCAGGACATAAATCATTACTATTTGCAACATAACCTGCTGGTGGGCTACACAAATATGAGCTTGGTGTATTGGGATCACCCAAACCGTCATTATCAGCATCATCATACCATATTTTCGCTTGGTACACCTGATCATTTGTGTCATCACAATCACTGGTTCCCAATACTGTTGTTACATAATTAGCCCCTGGGCTACCACAATTAATTATACTTGACACCGAATGGCCATCTCCATCCTCATCTAAATACCATGTAATTGGTCCTTGGTTAGTTGCGGAATAATAGTCTGGACAAAGGTCCAATTCAGAATTGCTGGTCCAATTTCCAATCGGTTCCGTACAATCCACAACAGTTTGATTACTATCGGTTGTATCTGCAAACGTATCGTTGTCGTTATCTGGATACCATGTTACCTCAGCTACAGTGTTTACAGTTATTTCTCTTCTAGAAATGGACTCACATCCTGTAACACTATTGTAAGAAGAAGCATAATATGTACCTGTAGAGACTGTAACAGTATCAACACTGAAATGAGTTCCACCACTTGAGCTTGTATACCAACGCACTACGTTTGCATTTGAATCTGGTGTTAAACTAATGTCTACTGTGTTTTGCCCACATACTTGGAACGTATAGGTACCTGAAGGAGGATTTAATAATGGATATATGGTACCAACCGCATTACTTTTATCTCCCTCACAGCCATCGACTATACTACTTACTTGGTAAGTAGCTGTACTGGTAAGATTAGAAATGGTTAAGGTATTTGTATTATTATTTGGAATAATTGTCCCATTAGGATTGTACCATCTGTAAAATCCTGAAGGAGAACCACTAGCAATAAATTGAACTTGACCAGGTCCACAATTTGAATCACTCGTAACCGTAGGGGAACTAGGAATCTGAATAATGGTTGCTGTCACATCTTTTGTTGGTCCTTCACAATTAGGTCCTTCATAAATACTAACCTTGTAAGTTCTTGAATTTGTAAGGTTACTAACTGTTAATGAACCACTAGTATTACCAGAGATAGGTGACCCGTCTGCATTATACCATCTATATTGATTGGATGATGAACCACTGGCAGTTAGGGTTACGGTTCCTGTACCACAATTGGTATCTCCCACAACAGATGGTTGATTTGGTGTAGCGTTCACCGTGGCTGTTACGTTTACTCTATTACTTTCACAACCATTATCATAACTAACTACTTGATACGTTACCGTTGAAGTAACATTCACAGAAACTCCCCCTGTAGTAGCACCTGCTACTTGACTTCCATTTGGGGCATACCATCTATATTCGCCAGTGGGCGAGCCACTAGCTGATAATGAAATAATACCTGATCCGCATCTTGTATTTCCAATACCAGTAGGTTGTGCTGGCAGTGCACTAACAGTACCGGTAACTTGAACCCTTGAGCTCTCACAACCTCCTACAAACGCACTTACTTCATAAGTTGTAGTTTGGCTAATTGTGTCAATATTTATAGTACTGGTAGTTTCACCTGGAACTAAATTACCATTAGGGTCATACCATCTATATTCTGCAGATGTAGAACCACTTGCAGTAAGCACCATTTCTCCTGGACCACAACGTGAAACACCATTTCCAGTTGGAGGACTTATTTGATTGACAGTAATTTTTATAGTATTATTTGTACTTAAGGTTTGCCCACAAGAGGTTGCCCTTCTTCTATACCATCTCGTAGAATTAAGGTTACTAGGGTCATAAGTTGCGGCGGTTGCCCCTGTTAAATTAGTCCAAGCACTGCTTCCATTATTGGAATATTGCCATTGGTATGTATATATACCATTTCCCCCAACTGGTGAAGACGAATTGCCTAATACCGTTGGGTTTCCTCCGTAGCAAATGGTTTGTGTACCGCTGATAGTACCACCACTACTTAGCTGTGGATAAAAGGTAGCTGTTATTGCCTTTCTTGATGATGCCTTACAACCTGTTGAAGAATTAAAGCTTTCGGCATAATACGTTTTGTTTGAAGATAATGATGGTGTTGTATATGTTGTTCCTGTGTATAATAAAGTACCCCCACTCGATGCGCTATACCATCTAATATTATTTCCATTACTACCAGGACTTGCGCTGAGTGTAAATGTTCCTGTAGTACATCTAGAAGCAGGATTACTACCTGTGGCCGTAGATACAGCGGCAGGCATATTCACAACCTTAGCCTTAGAATTTACACTCCAATTTGTTGTATTTTTGGCTCGTAAAAAATAGGTCCCTGAAAATGAGGTAGTATAATTACTTGAGGATGGATAATTGGTATCTGTTCCATTGGCATTTGTTCCTTGCCAGTACCAAGTTACTCCTGTTGGAGAATTTGCTGTACTGGAAAGAACTACCTCACAATTTGAAGTGGTAGCATTAATTGTAGTCACAGGTACCACTGGAGTTACCTGTACAGTTTTACCTGCATAACCTCCTTGGCCTCCTTGAAATGAAACGGAGACGGTAAAATTTGCACCAGTTGTGGCCTCAATATTCATCTGGGTACCCCCATTAGCTGATTTTAAAGTTCCTCCATTGGTTACACCCCAATAAATATTGGTAAAAGATCCACCTTGTAATGAATAGGTTTTAATTTGATTTACCTCCATTGTATCGTCTCCGGACACAGTACCCGTTTGACCTTGAGCGTATTCGCTATTGCAAAAAAATAAAATTGCAAAGAATACTATATAAATACTATTCTTAAAATTAAAATATGTAAGATTCTTCATAATTATGAATATGAGAAGATTAATAGTTGAATAAAATTCTTAATTGGTTACTGACCTTTATAATGATATTCGTAATCGGTCAATAGATTATCATCCTTATCCCTGACTTCTTTAAGTCTATTTTGTGCGTCATAGTAATAGTTCATACTATAACCACGGGGATCCGTAACTGTTTTTACACCAACTAATGGTTTATAGGTGTATGTAGTAACCATTGCATTTGGAAGATTGTCACGAATCTTATTCAGCTCTGTTATAATTTCACTCTCTGAAGAAGCTGAATTATTGATAATGGAAAGGTTTACTCCTGTATTTAAGACATTTTGATACGTTGCATTTTCTATTTTTGCCACAGGATACTTATTGGAATAGCCCCATACATATGCGATTTTAGTTCCGTTTTCTTTAGAGACGTTTAACGGATTTCCGAAATCATCATATTCAAAATACTTTAAGCGAGTTTCCATCGCATTTATCGTAGCAGACTGGCTATCATCAAAATCGCCTTTTAGGGTTTTAACATATTCTGGCCATACTACGGTAGAAAGTGGGTCTGTACTACCAGTCCAATCTTTATAATAAGTACGCTGAATGGTTTTAACTCCATTAACTGTAGTCTCTGTTTGGATGGGCTCCGCTATTCTATGAAGTGCACCATCTTTTTTAAGACGATCTATTAGTTGTTTATCGCTAGCAGATAAAAATGGCTCTCCTAATGAGCTAGTAGTAGTAACATCATCTGGGTAAAATATTTTGGTTACTACTTCCTCTCCCTTACTATTAGTAAGTTTGGTTTCTGTTTTTTGATAGTGATCTGTATTATCATATTTAAATTCTTGAATAGTCGTTATAGGATTATTTCCATCCTTATCATAAATGGTTTGAGATGTTCCTGTCTGTTGAATAAGATTTGAGTAGTGTGGATAAAATTGAAACTTCATTGCATCACAGTAGTAATAAGTACTTCCACCAGAAGAAACATTATCAAAAGGAAGCTCCTTTGATGCGCTTAAAACAAAATCTTGCTGCCATAATTGGCGGCCTAAATCATAAAAATCACCATTTGTACCGTTTACAGAATACTCATTTTCAACGTATTTTATTAAATCTCCTTGAACATTATATACCTCCTCTTCTAGTAACAAACCATTATGGGGAACCCTAATTGGAGGAAATTTATAATAATCATCCGAGTATATTAAACCAGCTCTACCAGTTCTGAAGGTATCTGCTTGATTTACAAAAGTTTTAACAACTTTCCCATTTGGTACTAATTCAGAAACATGATAGCTTTCTACCTTGTCGTAACCCACAAAATTGCCCATATCCCTAGACCAGGGAGTCTGAGAACCTGCAGCTCCTATCATAAGAGGCATTGCGCCATAAATAGAATTATCAGATTTCCAAACACTTAAGTTGTATACTGTCTTTTTATCTAATGAATAGTTTGGCGCAGTTTTTAATCTCCCATAAGATTTGGTTACTTCTACATTGTTTGCATCCAATTCCTTATAATGATAATTAAAGACGTTTTCTGTAATAATCGTTCCATCAGTATTCTTGTTGGTTATTTTCGAAATACGTAAACCACCACCAACTGAATACTTTTCAGTTTCACTAACATCGAGTTCCTCTATGCTAGTACTTATATGAGCCTGACCATAATATAACCCATCAAAATCATTAAATACAGCTCTCAAAACGTATTGGTTTTCTGTTAGTCTTAGATGACTGGGTGTATTTGGATCATAGCTAAAATCAAAAACCTGTTGTTCATTCAAAATCCCATTACTTTGATAATTGTTTTGCAAATCATCCCATTGGTAGTCAGGACTAAAAGAATCTAATGTCATTTTTGCCACAATAGTTCCATCTAATTTTTCTAATTGAACAAAGAAATTATTAGAATAGGTGGGTTGAGCTGGTCTATTTACTTGTTTTTCTACATTCCACCCAGTTATAGTAACATTGAAAGAAACCGTTAATGTTTGGTTCTGATTCGGAGTAATAATTTTTACGTCTCCTGGACCTGGCGACGAAGCATAGTAAGGCTTAGTAGTAGTAGGTGTTGGAATCGCGTTATAGGTTTGATCGAAAGTATTTAGTTCGTAATCATATTCGGTAGTTCCTCTTGTAGGGTATTCAACAGATTTTAATGAAAACAATTTTGCTAGATTTTCATTAGGTAAACGATTAGCCGTTTTTTGTTGAGGTACGTAGGCCTGTCCTTCTTGTAAGCTGGATAATTCGGGTATAAAAACATCTTGGTTAGTAACACCATTATAAAAGCCCCAATAATCTTGACTCATAGAGGTTTTATTAGGTATTAAGTTATTTCCTAAATGATATTTAAATTTATAAGTTTCAATATTATTCGCCACAATACTATCTAATTTCAATCTTAAATTAATGTGTGGATAAATTCCATCATTGGCGTTTATAGTACTTCCAAAATCTCCAGCCGCCAAAGAAATATTCTGAGTTGAATAATTTTGATCATAACCAAAATAAGAATGATGAAATGCAAATTGTTGAATAGGATTGGGGTCTTCGTTATTGAAAATCTCGATTTTTTTCAAAAAACTTGAATCTAAATCTAGTCGTTCCCCACCATAACCATTTACTGGTGCATTTGAATAGGTAAAAACCGCTTCTTGTACAGTTACATTATTTTTTTTAATTACAATAGAACTCAACAAGATATCATCTACTCTGGTAAGTGGGCCTACCATTTCTTTGTAATAAGAAGAACTCCCGCTACTTGTACCTTGTGTAGCAAAAAATGCTTGGTTAAAACTTCTAAAAGGATAGTAATCATTATCCGTATTGTAATTGAAAATAGCCTGATTATTATAAATATCTGTTATCTCTTTCAAATACCAAGTTGAAACAAAGTCATCTAAGTTACCATTGTCGAAATAAGTTATTCCTCTTTGCGAAAATGTATATTCGGTACCATCTTCAGCTAGTATTTTAAATTTTATATTGGATGATGAACCCGTGCCTATACCTTCATACCAAATTTTAACCGGCTTTTTATTCAAAAGAAAAGCTTCAGTAGTATTCTTATTTAATATAAATGAACCAGAACCACCATTATAATTATACATGAAGGTATCATGCATAAAATCATTATCCTTAAAATAACTAGACCGTGGTGGGAGATCATAAAACCCGGTTACTCCTGCTGAAATGAAAGTACAATTTGCATCTGTTTGTGAACCTTGGGCATCTTGAGATTCAAGAAAAGGGTTAGAATTCCAAAATTCCGCCATTTCAGTCGTATTATTTATATTTACGGGAATTGCTGGTATTTGCTTTGAATTATTCAAAATACCTTTACTGTCAAAATCATCAATACCGTAAATTGTTCTGGTTATTGCACCTCCTGTATTTAATGCCCATCCTAGGCCGACAACACTGGCTTCCTCTCCTACCTGAATACCACCCGTAGCATAACCTATAGATAAGGGTATGTTTATCATACCTTCACTCATAGTGTAGACTGGAATATTAATACTAGCAGAACCACTATACTCGCTTACTGGAGTAATTGTTGATTTAAAGAGTGATGCAACGTTGGGGTTAGGTGGCACCACCTGTTTAAAATCTGACTGTGCTTTAACACATGAAATCACCAATACTAATATTAAAAACAATTTGATATTTCTCATACCTTATAAATTTAATTTCTAGGCATTGCAAACCTATCTATGTCCGCAATGGCAACGATTTTCCTATTAATTTTGTACTTGTAAAAGTTGTGTTATTTTTTATGCTCTAGGTATTGAATCCTTTTCTCCTGTTGAAGCATATAAAGCGTCAACTCCTCTATTTTCTCTAAGAGTAATCGGTTCATTTTCCCTAATTCGAGACCATTTGCCTCAATTTCTTTAGCAGAGGGTATATTGATTAGATGTCCGTTTTGGTCTATATGTTTTTGAACTTCTTCTAGCGTTGGTAAGGTGTAGTTTTCAGTAAAAACATAGTCTGGCCAATCGGCAATTTCTACTTTGATTTCTTTGGCTCTTATTTCTCCATTGACTGCCAATTCATAATTACCAGGTGTTGTGGTACCAATACCTACTTTGCCGGTATAGCTGGCTATAGAATTTGTTTCTGACCATATAGAGGTTCCTGATGGTGGATTGGGATTTGAATTTGGTAACAAATCGGTTATACTATCATCTCCATTGGTAACAACTTCAATTCTTGGGTCATAAGTATAGGCTTTATTTATAGTAGGGTCTGTTGCAGTTTCATAAACATAAATAGACCTGAAATCTATCTTAGAAACATTGGTGTTCCATTTGACGTTCTGGTTGGTAATTCCACCCACTTCTAAACCACTAGTATCAAATATTTTACTCGCATAGGAGGCGCCATCAGAATTTCCTTTAACGAAGCAAACAACCAAATACCATTCGTTTGCTTGCGGAAAAATTGATGTTTCTGAACTAAAAATAAATAGACCGTTATCAATAGAAGAATCACTAAAAACTGCACCGTCTATGATAGTCCCACTTGCATCTTTTGTCCTTATCCAACCACCAAAATAATCGGGGTTCAGGTCTGTAAGCTTTGTCCAAAATGAAAATCGGTAACTCGTATTTGGGTTTATTGCTAAATCCTCAAAAAAGAAGCCTTTATATCCATTCCATCCGGAGGTCTCTAACAAATTAGAAGTGTTACCAAATGGGTCTAATCCTTGTACGACGGTATTCCAAGAACTTTCATCTGCAGAAGTCCATTCATTTTCCGGACTAACAAGTGGATCCTGACTTTGAGCGGAAATAGAATATAAAAACAAAATTAATATGACCGATATGTAATGTTTTATCATGATTTACTGAATTATATTAAAGGGGTTACAGTCCTTTTACTAGGCTTGGCTGAATTTGTGAAATTGTGATTTTTTATTAATCCTCATGTGCTTTAATCAATTGATTTTCAATAGATATAAGTCTATTTTCTAGCAGTTTCAATTTTATAATTTCTCTTTCTTGTTCCAGAGTATAAAGTGTCAGCTCCTCAATTTTTTCCAAAAGCAAACGATTTATTTCACCTAATTCGAGGCCATTGGCTTTAACTATTGCTGCTGAAGGAATATTAATTAAATGTCCCTTTTCTTTAATGTGTTTTTCTACCTCTTGAAGTGTGGGTAGTTTGTACTCTTTCAGGAATACATAATCGGCCCAATTATCATTATCTACCTTGACCTCTCTTGAGCGGATTTTTCCATCAACTGCTAACTTATAACCAGTTGGCACAGTACTTCTTCCAATAGCAAGATTATCTGAAATAGAACTAATAGAAACTGTAGTACCTGATTTGTCCCAAAAACCAATAGTACTTGATGTACCACCACCAGACGTTGCAGCCGTGGTTACTGAAACTACATTACTATTTGAACTTTCATTGCCGGCAGCATCTACTGCTTTTACGGTAAAGTTATAAGCAGTACTTGCAGTAAGACCTGTTACCTGATACGTATTTACATTGCCAAGTGTAGCCTCTAAAACACTATTTTTAAATACTTTATATCCAGTGACACCTGTATCGTCCGTAGCCCCACTCCAACTTAAGTCTACTGTGGTATCAGTATTTCCGGTAAGGGAAAGAATTGAAGCTGTTGGAGCCTGGGTATCAACAGGTGGATTAATGATGTCATTATAAATGGCTTGTATTTCAGAAATGGAAAGTGCTTTTGCAAATATTCCCACATTTCTGATATGGTCTGCAGATTCCCAGTCCCACGTTGCTGTGTCTCCAATTAAAATGTCCTCGTTATGGGTCGCTGTACCTATACTACCACTTCCTTTGGTCTCGATTAATTGACCATTGATATACAATTTTGATTCGTTTTGACTAGCAACAAGTGTAAAATGCATGTTTTCGTTTAGCAGCCCGTTACTTTGTTCGAAAATATTCGATGATGGATTATCTCCAACTCTGATCCAAAACTTATTGTTACTGACCTCTATATGATATTGAACACCACTAGCTCCTCCTTTACTTATTAATGCTCCATTATTTGGTACCCCGGTGCCCATTAAACCCATAATCGTAAACTCATTGGTTCCAGGCACAAAGTCAAGGGCTGCAGGTTGCCCAAGATTAATCGAGTTGTCCAATCCTGAAAAACTAAACTCCTTTTTTCCGGAAGCGGAAATATTAAGTGTTACAAGACCTTGAACGGTTATTCCGGATATGACCCCTGCCTGGTCTGTCACCGTGGTAACTGCAGAGCCATTCGTTACCGATTGCTCTTCAGCATCAATCCATGTTCTTAACTCTGGTATTCTTGCACTTGGTGGGACTAAATTACTTGGAGTTTGCGCACTAGCAAGGAATGGCAAAATAAATAAGGTAAATATTACTTTTCTCATGTTATGAATTTTAGTAATTCTATATCGTTGTGTCGTTTTTACTTTCTTAATTTCTTAATGTCTTTTCTATTTATTTCTATATCATTTTGCAACTGAATTATATATAAAGTCAACTCCTCGATTTTCTCCAAAAGCAATTTGTTCATCTCTCCCAATTCCAATCCGTTCGCTTCTATTTCAAGAGCTGATGGTATGTTTATTAAATGTCCATTTTGATTTATATGTTTCTGTACTTCCTCTAAACTGGGTAACCTATATTCTTTTGTAAAAACGTAGTCTGGCCAATTAGCGGTTTCTACCTTAATTTCTTTGGCCCTTATTTCTCCATTGACTGCCAACTCGTATTCACCTGGGGTTGTGGTACCTATACCTACTTTACCGGTATAACTAGCAACTGAATTAGTTTCTGCCCAAACAGAGGTTCCATTAGACGGGATTTGGGTATTCTGAGGCAGAAGGTCATCAACACTAAAATCACCATTTGCAGTAACTTGAATTCTAGGGTCAAAAAAATAAGACTTATTAGGTGTTTGTGCTGAGTAAACAGAAATTGATCTATAATCAAGTTTAGTAACATTTACGTTCCATTTAACATTTTGTTCAGAAAGATTTGCGACAATTGCCCCTGAAGTATCATATATTGAACCGGTATAGGAAGCTCCGTCCGTATTGGCTTTTACAAAACCAACAAATAAGTACCACTCATTAGGAAGTGGAACAATTGGGGTGTTCCCGCTAAACATAAAAATTCCGTCATCAGTTGTTTGATCATCATAGACAATTCCATCTGACAATATATTTCCATTAGAGTCTTTTGGTCGAATCCAACCTCCATAATAAACAGGATTAATTTCTGTTAGCTTGGTCCAGAATGAAAAACGATAAGAGGTATTGGAACTAACAAGAATGTCTTCTATATAAAACCCGTTATAACCATCATCTCCTATATTTTCCAAAAGAGTGACATTATCACCAAATGGGCCTGTTCCTGTTATAATACTATTCCAGGGTGCTTCATCGGCAATAGAGAATTGATAGTTCGTTAATGGATCTTGACCCTGAGTTGTAGTAGAATATAAAAACAAAATTAATATGATTGATAAGTAGTGATTTTTCATTATTTGTTATAATTATTATATTTAAAAACGATTGATCTGCATTAAAGAAATATTGATAATTTATTTATTAACTTTTGATTAAAAAAAATGGTTTTCAGTTGACTCAAGTCTAATTTCTGATTTTTAAAACTGTGTACTTTATATAAAAAACTACACTTCATTAAACATAATGGCCTGTTAATAGCAATTTTTAATTAATTCAATAATCAAAAACGAGTTTTAATGCATTTATTATAATTCGTTTTTGGATTACCTTAACAAATCAAAATTTTTAGGTGGAAAGTTGCAAATGGTTTTCGACGAACTGTACTAATGATTTCTTGATATCCCGAATAATCCGTTCAACTGTTAATTTTATAGATAATCAGTTTATTTTAGATTAATCATTTTACAAAAGCATAATTAATTGCATGATGGAAAAACCATCATTTTGTAATTTTTTTCCTACTTTAAATGATTATTATTATTCAACCTGCTCAAGAATTGCTCTCAATTTTGATGACAAACTCGTTAATCAAATTCTAATTTCTTTCCCTCTAAAAAATTGTAGTCCACAAAACATTTAAGAAAATCAATCGTTTTGATAAAATACTTATCGAAATATGAAAAAGCCTACAAAAATTTTAATAGTCGATGATCATCCCATGGTTGTTAGAGGTTATCAACTTACCCTTGAGCAAATTCAAGAAGATTTTCTTTTAGAATTTTATTGTTCTAACAGCTGTGATGATGTTTTATTTAAAATGGATGAGTTGAAAAATGATTTTTATGACTTAATTCTTTTGGATATCAGCCTTCCCTCATCTAATTGTAAAATCATAAATAATGGAGAAGATTTAGGAGCTCTTATAAAGAGAAAATTTCCAGAGACTAAAATCATTGTTCAAACTGGGCTAAATGATATGCAGTGCATTACTAATATATTTAATAGTATAAAACCAGAAGGGTTCTTAATTAAATCTGATATTGATGAAGACGTCCTAATTACAGCTGTTAGTACTATTCTTAACAACAAAACTTACTACAGCGATAAAGTTAAAGACTTGTTGAGTCCTGATAATTTTGACGATATATATATTGATACGTATAATAGAAATATTTTATATCATTTATCACTCGGCTACAAAATGAAAGATTTGCCTAATCATATACCTCTATCATTACCTACCATAGAACGTAGAAAAAAGGAATTAAAAGCATTACTAGGGGTAACCCAAGGTGGTAACATGGAGTTACTTGAGGTTGCTCGAAGTAAAGGTTTTATTTAAAAATTAAAATTACTATGCTCTTGAATAGCCAGTTGAATATCAAATTATATTTTAAAGAAAAACGATAGACATCATGCACTTAATATTCCTCCTTTTTTCACAATCACTCATTTCACTTTAAGTAGCATTATTACTATAACTATATACTATTAATCTTATTTTATTGTTATAGTAAAATGAAATTTAAGAAAAACAAATTTATGATTTCATCTATATTTAAAAGAAAAGTACCTGCCTTAAACCTGCAAGAAACACTAATAGTGTTAGCTATTATAGGCATTTTGTTATTACTCGCCTTACCCAATTTAATGCCATTAATAACAAAGGCAAAAAGTATTGAGGCTCAAACTCAATTAAAAGCAATTTATAATACACAAACAACACATCGCTATATGTATAGCAAGTATTCAAATGATTTAAATGAATTAGATTTTGTGGCACCAAAGACTGTTAAGGAAAACGGTACTGCTAACTATTCTTACGAAATTATTAGTGCCGATAATGCTTCCTTTAAAGCAAAGGCTGTTGCGATTACTGATTTTGATGGTGATGGAATTTTTAATGTTTGGGAAATTGATGAACAAGGGAATCCTAAACAAATTATAAAGGATTGATTGTTATTATCAAAATAGCGCTCTTATTTGTTTTAGGTCTGATAGCTTTTCAAGATATCAAGGACAAAAAAGTGAATTGGATCCTTTTTCCAATAACCGCTATTATGATGTTCACTCTTTATCAGAACTATACAACTTTAAACCTCAGCTATACCTTCTTGTTAATGAACATTTTTATGGTTTCGAGCATATTAGGAATATTATTTATATACACCAAATACATAAGAGGAATGGAATTTCTAAATGTTAGCTTTGGTCTAGGAGATGTACTTTTTTTCTATGCATTTGCCTTGGGTTTTCCGACAATTACCTTTCTTATTTTATTTGTTTGTTCGATACTATTTTCACTAATTATAACCCTTTTTAGGTCTAAAGAATACAATGTTACTGGAGTTCCATTGGCCGGTCTAATGAGTTTATTTCTAGCAGTAATATTTTCTTTTGGGTTTGTACCCTCAATACCTTCTTTATATAATCTCTAATGATATCAAATAGTAATTATAATATATCTGCAGATGTGCTTCAGAAAATTTCTTCTGATCAGGCATTTCATTATAGAATTGTACCCGTACAAAACACAGAGAAGGGAATGGTTCTTAAAACTGATAGTGAAGCTTTACAAAACTTACTATCCGAATTAAAAATTGTACTGAACACCAATATAATTTTAGAAAAATGCAGTAAGGAGGATTTACAAAAACTATTAACTTTTAATTACCGAAAATCAAATAACAAAGAGGTCAGTAGACTTAATTATTCTGATGACTTTTTAGAAAAAATATTGATAGACGCACAACATATGGGTAGTAGTGATATTCATTTTGAACCCTATGAAAAACGATGTAGGGTGCGTTTTAGAATTGACGGTAAATTGATAGAGCAATTTATCATTCCAATCGATAAATATCCAACAATGGTCAATAAAGTAAAGATTAAAGCTGACTTGGATATTGCCGAAAAGAGACTACCACAAGATGGTCGTATTTCAATAAATACTAACGGAAATGAATTTGATATTCGTGTTTCTACCTTACCTATTCTCAATGGTGAGAAACTAGTATTAAGAATACTTAGTAAGGATAGTACCATTATTGATTTAATGCGACTAGGGTTTTCAGAACAAGAATTGAAAACCTATCGGGAAGGGCTAAAAAAGCCAAGTGGAATTATTTTGATTTCTGGACCAACAGGTTCGGGTAAAACAACCACCCTTTACGCTACATTAAAAGAATTAAATAAAGAGGAGGATAATATCTTAACTCTAGAAGATCCAATTGAGTACACCTTAGATGGTATCAACCAAGTACAACTAAAGGAGAACATAGGATTAGATTTTGTAAAGACCCTAAAAACATTTCTTAGGCAAGACCCTAATATTATTATGATTGGGGAAATTAGGGATGCTGAAACCGCTAATATAGCTATAAGAGCTGCACAGACTGGTCATTTAGTGCTTTCAACAATACATACAAATTCTGCTTGGGGAACCATTTCGAGACTTATTGACATGGGTGTTCCTTCTTTTTTAATTGCGAGCACTCTTAATATGAGTTTGGCTCAACGATTGGTAAGAAAACTTTGTTCAACCTGCAAAGTAAAATCAGAAATTGAACCCTCTATTTTTCCTTCCGATTTTAAAATTCCCCTTGATTTAAAATTTCATTATGAAGCTGTAGGTTGTAATGCCTGTCATCATACCGGCTATTTAGGTAGAGAAGCGGTATATGAAATATTACCAATTAATCAGAATCTAAGAATACCTATACGGGAGAACCATTTAGAAATAGATAACATTCTTAATGAATCTAACATATTAACCCTAAAGGAAAATGCAATAAAACTTATAATGAATGGAATTACTTCTATCGAAGAAGCCTATCCTTTGTTAACGAGTTAGAAACTTGAGTTATATAAAACATACCCAATTCATGAAAAACCTACTAACCTTAATCATTCTTATGGCCTCAATCACATTGTGCGCCCAAAAGTCTGATAGGATTGAGAGTATAAAAAATCATTTAGAATTATTAGCACTTGATAACGCAGAGCTAAATGAAAATTTAAAACTAGAGTTCAATGTCAATAATGTAACCTTACCTAATTTCTTATTGGCTATTTCAAGAGTTCATGACCTTAATATGTCTATTTCTCCAGATATTCAAAACCTTACTATTGTCAATAATTTCAATAACGTAACCGTTAGCGACCTTTTGGTATACTTATGTAAAGAATACAACCTCGATATAGAATTTACAGGCAACATTCTTTCCATTAAAAAATACGCTCAACCAATTGAACCTCCTATTGAAAAGGTTATACAGGTTGCTTATAATAACAATGACCTAATTAGTATAGATCTACAAAACGACCCTTTAGGTAAAGTTTTTAGAAAAATTATGGACCTATCTGGGAATAATCTATTATTCTCAAATGGGTTGGAATCAAAACCATTAAATATTTATCTTTCTAATGTTCCATTTGAGATGGCAATGGAAAAATTAGCTTCTACAAATGGCCTTACTTATACAAAATCAAAGGATGGTTTTTATTTATTCGACTCTTTTGATGGAATGTCTTCTGGTTCAAATAACTCTAAACAAAGATTGGTATTCAATAATTTAGGATATCAAGTAATAGATACGTTAAGAAGAAAATTGGATGTTGACTTTAAAAACACTCCCATAGCATCTCTTATTAATGGTTTGAAGCAAGATCTTAAACTTAATATATACACTGCTTCCCCGCTTATTGAGGCAGGAAATGTAACCTTTAATGCCAAAAATATTACATTTGATGAACTACTACATCACATTTTTACTGGCCAAGTCACACAAGTGATTACAGAATCACAACCTACCAACAATATATCAAACAGAAATTCCAGACAAGCTGATATTCAGCCCTCCACTAGTAATCCTAAAAATTTCACTTTTAAAAAACAGGATGATATATATTTTTTTGGTACTGCTGATCAATTAAGTCTAAGAAAAGTAGAGGTAATTCAATTAATGCATCGTTCAGTTGAATTGTTGGGTAATCCTTCACAAGTAAGAGGTTCTCGTTCTTCAGGTAGGACAAATGAAGGAAGTGTTAACTATTATGGAACTAATGGAAACTCAAACGGTCAACAAAATTCTTTAGGCAATCAACGTAGTATAAGCACTCAATCAAGCAGTTTTGGAGAATATCAAGATGGTGCTGAAGCTATTGTAAGCATTATACCTGATGAAATTAAATCTGATTTAGACATTAAAGTAGATTATGAATTAAATAGTTTTTTAGTAAGTGGACCTGCCTCAAACATAAACCGCTTTAAAAAGTTTGTAAATGAAATTGATAAACCGGTACCCGTTGTTCTTATTGAAGTAATGATTATTGAAGTTAAAAAATCAGCTTCGGTTGAAACAGGAATAAGCTGGGGTATTGGAGATGCTCCAGTAAATACACAAGGAAAGCTTTTTCCTACCACAGATGTAACTTTAGGAGCAAATACTGTAAATAAAATTATAGGTGGCTTTGATGGTTTTGGCTCCTTTAATATGGGTAAGGTAATTCCTGAATTCTTTGCCAATATTAAGGCTATGGAGGCAAACGGTAATTTAAAAATTCGTTCATCCCCTAAGCTTTCTACTTTAAATGGACACAGAGCCAATTTATCAATCGGAGAAACTACATATTATGTAGTTACGAATCAGAACTTTTTTGGTTCTCAAGTACCAACAACATCACAAGTACGAAATTATCTACCCATAGATGCCGAACTAGCCATAGGTATTAAACCTTTGGTTTCAGGAGATGGTCAAGTTACCTTAGACATCAATGTTGTGCAATCAGATTTCAGTGGCGAACGTATTGAGGATGATGCACCTCCTGGGCTTACCTCTAGGGAATTCAGTTCTATTATCCGTATGCAGAATCAAGATTTGGCAATTTTAGGTGGATTAGAGGAAAAAGTTAAAAATGATTCTGGTAATGGAGTTCCGTTCTTAGCAAGAATACCTGTTATTAAATGGCTGTTTAGTCAGCGAAAAAGAGAGGATACTAAACAAAAGTTGACCATATTAATTAAACCAACGGTAATTTATTAATGTTTAAATATTTTATTCAACATATCACTGAGGGTACAACATTCATAGGGTTGGAAATCAACAATTCCAATAATGGGAACTCTTACCATTTTGTTGAACTAAAAAAAACAAAATCAGAGCTTATAATAACCAAAAGCTTGAAACTTGAAAATTTAGCAGAGATTAATAACCATGCAAAAAAAACAATTCCTCTTTTTCTTTGTATTAATAACGATTCTGTTTTAACCAAAGTATTAACGAATACACTAAACTCAGGGGATACGGCTTTGGTAAATGAGGCATTCCCTAATTTAGATATTAAAAATTTTTACTGGGAATTAATCCAAAAATCTGGTCATACCATAGTATCTATTTCCAGAAAAAATTCAATTGATGCTTTAATTTCTGAATTAAAAGGATACAACCTTCACCCCTTTCAATTTAGCTTAGGGGTTACAAGTTTAAAAAATGTAATACCATTTATGGATCAAGACCATATCAATTTATATAGTCAACAATTAAGAATTGTTGACACTAATTTGGTCGAACTAACACAATTGGAAACTTCCAAAGAGCAGTTTTATTCCTTAAATGGACTAGATATATCTAACTACAACTTATTAGTATTTGGTCAAATATTGGGCTACATCAATTCAAATGAGAGGTTTAATAATTATACAGATAAAAATATAATTCTAACCAATTATATTAAAAGTGAACGCTTCTTTCAAATAGTAAGTAAGGCTTCGTTAGTTTTTTTTGGAATTCTATTAATAACAAATTTTCTTTTCTATTACCACTATTTTGACAAGGTAAATCTTCTGAACACTAACCTAATGGATAATAATTCTCAAAAAGAGAATTTAGCATTATTAGAAAATGTAGTAAAGAAAAAACAGGAACGGATTGAAACAATATCCATTATTTCCAACTCCAAAACGACCTATTACATGGATCAATTGGCCCAAACTATTCCCGAAACGATATTACTGAATAGTATTAATTATCAACCCTTGTTAAAAAGCATACAAGATAACAAACCAATACTTCTGGAAAGACAAGTTGTTCTTGTATCGGGTATTTCAAAGGATATTAATGAGTTTTCTGAATGGGTTGAGCAGTTAGAAGGTCTTGAATGGATTGTATCAACTGAGACCTTAGATTATGATTTTGTTAGCGATACTACGTCTGATTTTTTAATAGAAATAAAAATTGATGATCAGTAAAAAAAATATACAGTTATTACTAGGAATTGGTTTGCTATTATTGGCAAGCTATTATTTAGCTATAAACAAGACACTTATATTAAAGAAAGAGTCTGATAAACTTCAAAGTCAATCAGAACAATTTAATAATATTCCAAAAAGATTAAATATACTTAAACAAAAAAATATCTATTTTGATTCCATTCTCAACCATTTGGACTTTAATGATACTTCAATTCAAAATAGTTTAATTAGGCTAATAAATCAGGAAGCAAAAAAAAACCAAGTTAAAGTGATGGATTTTAATCAACCACATCTTTTTCAAATTGGGGAGACCAATGAATATACCTATAGTTTTGATTTAAGCGGGAATTTTGTTGACATTCTTAAAGTTGCAAATGAAATTGAATTGAAAGGTAACTTTGGTGAAATTATACATCTTAATTTTGAAAAAAAGAAAGATTATAAAACTTCAAAAAGTTATTTGACAACAAGTATACTTATGCAACAGGTAAAGTGACTATCGTTTTAAAAATTCTTGTATATTTATATTAGAATTTAATTTTAATTGTGAACACGAAACTGAACATGTTTTGGAACACGATTTTCTAACAAAATATCTCTCAACCGCCTATAAATAGGCATTTGAAAAATTGAGAGGGGAATTCATAACCCGGAGGTCGGGGGATCGTGCCCCCCTCTCGCTACACTAGTAAAATGTACGAAAACAACGGTTTAGCTCACTCTAAACCGTTTTTTTTATGTCTATATTTCTAGAAGTAATTACGATTGAACACGAAAGCGAACACGTTTTGCTAGCAAAGAGTAATTTTTCAGCACCAATAATCTACACAACAGAGGGCGACTTATCTAAACTATGGTATGTTTATTCCGCTTAATTAAATCCTCAAAACACTAAACTCAAAATTAATTTGTGAATGAAATCCTTTTTTCAACTTAATAGTGATGATTATTCAGTAGCCCACCCTACCATCGGTGCAAATGAGAAGAAACTATATTTTGCATCAGATATGCCTGACACCTATGGGCAGTCAGATATATTTGTTGTCGATATCAATGAAGATGGTAGTTTTGGTATTCCAAAAAATCTTGGAAATCAGATTAATACTGAAAGCAGAGAAACCTTTCCGTTTGTAACAAGTGATAATGTGCTTTATTTTGCATCTGATGGTCACCCAGGCTTAGGTGGTCTAGATATTTTCGCGAGCAAAATAGATGACTTAACGGCACCCTATATTGTCAATGTAGGCGAGCCCGTTAAAAGCGTTCAAGATGATTTTTCATTTATTATCGACGTAGAAACGAGGGAAGGGTTTTTTGCTTCAAGCAGGGATGGGGGTATTGGAAGTGATGATATTTATAGTTTTACCGAGAACAAAAAAATCGTTCTTCGATGTAACCCAATTATAGAAGGGTTAGTTAGGGAAAAAGGGTTCTGGTAAACTTTTAGTTGGAGCAGAAGTAACGCTGTATAATAATAAAAATGAAGTTGTTGCCAAAACTTCTTCTGGAAATGGAGGTGCATTCTCACTTAAAAGTTCATGTGTAGATGGGCAGTTTAAATTAGAAGGTTCTAAAGAAAACTATGTGAATGGGGAGAAAACATTTAATATTATAAATTCTGAAGATTTTGATGGTGTAGAAATTATATTAGATAAGGTTGTTAAACGACCTATAGTAGGAGTCGATTTAATCAAATACTTAAACCTTTCTCCAATCTATTTCGATTTAGACAAATCTGAAATTAGAACAGATGCTGTGGTTACATTAAAAAGTGTAATTAATTTTATAAATCAATATCCTGATATTAATATTGAAGTACGCTCACATACCGATGCATCTGCAAGTGAAGCATATAACAGAAAACTTTCTGAACTAAGAGCGAAAGCTACAATCGCATATTTAGAATCAAATGGAGTAATTCAAGGAAGACTTACAGGGCACGGTTTCGGAGAGACACAATTATTAAATGATTGTTTAATTAAAAAGAAATGTGAAGACACACAGCATCAAATTAACCGACGTTCAGAATTTATTGTGATTGAATAGCATAATTTCTTTTAAACTATAAAGGATAATCTTAATCGGTTATCCTTTATTATTTAAAAATGTTTTTACTATATATTAACCTCATATGTGGTGTTAATTAAAAATATAGATAACAGTAAGTTCATTTTGAATTTAAATTAACAAGAAGTTTATTGCATCATAAGCTATAGGTGATAAAAAGCATAAAATTACTTGAAGCACTTATTCAAATATAACTATAAGATAAAAGGCTGTGAGTCGTTGAAAAATGACTAAAATTTAATTACTATTCGCTAGTATATAGTCATATTTTTATAATGTAAATGTGGGTAGTTAAGTATACTTACGAATTTAATCATAGGTAAATATTTTGGGCTTAGATAAGTAAAGCGTGTAATTTGAAAAATTATTTATTAAATTATAATAGCGCTAATAATTTTCATAGTTTAAATTGATGAAATTCAAATTTCACTATAAAATTAGTTATATCTATTATCTAATAAAAAATATTAAATTAATTTTAAGAATATCTAATTGATATTAATCTTACAATTTTAAATTCTTTTGAATTTCCTTACATATTACTTCTAAAATAACGTTAATAGTTGATTGTGCTATTCAGAATTTTCAGCTTCCTTTTCGATTTGTTCAAATGCTGTTTTTAGTTGGTCTCTTGATGGTTCAGGCAATTTTTGTTCTATAGCGTATTCAGGTTCAAAACTCAACCTTGTGAAAAACGGATAATGATCAGAACTTGTATTCTTGCCAAGTTTTAAATCTAATATTCTGAATTCTGGTGAAGAAAAAATGTGATCCAAAGGCCACCTCATTAGAAAGCTCTTTGCATTATAAGTATTAAATAAACCTCTTCCCTTTCGTAAATCAAGTAGTCCGCTAACCTTTTGAAAAAGTTCAGTAGTTTCAGACCAAGCTACATCGTTAAAATCGCCTATAACAATCACAGGAAAAAGTGACTCTCTAGTAAGTTTAGCAATCTTCATCATTTCAGCATCGCGATCAACAGAGGATGGGTTGTGTTGAGGTGTTGGCGGAGCTGGATGGATTGCAAATAACTGTAACGTGTCTTTAGAAGGTAAAATTATCTTTGCATGTATTGAAGGTATAGTATCTTCAACCATATACATAACTTTTGCGTCAACAAGTTCTAATTTCGAATAAAGTAACATGCCATAGGTATTACTTAATGGAATTTCAACCTTATATCGTTTACCAAATTTTTCAGATAATAACCTTTGCCAAATTTTATCGGTTTCTGTAAATAATATTATGTCCGCATCAAATTTTTGTGCATCTGCCAAAACATCAGTTACATTTTCGTTATCCTGAAGAACATTTGCGGTATAAATGGAAAATGAAGATTCATAGTTCATGCTTGCGTCTTGAATTTCATATTTTGCAAATAGTGTGTATGGATAAACTTTAGCAATCTGAAAAATAAAACAGCCAAGGAGAACAATTACAAAAGCTAAATCTGTTCTATTTTTAATATCAAATTTAAAAAAATAAGCCAAAAAGGCTACCATTGTTAATACTGTTAATTGAAGGTGTGGAAAGTCAAAAACCCGAACAGTCCAATGATCGACCGCAATGAAAGGAAATATAGTAAGTATAATCACTATAACGCTAAATATTCGCAATGACAGTTTAAATTTTGATTTCTTAATCTGAATCATTTTCTAGCTTTTAATGCTTTTGTTAAATATATACATAATGAAGGTTCTAAACCACCTTA
>TARA_R110002074_G_scaffold373449_6_pt1 | contig 28017 bp, 27 predicted proteins | sample TARA_R110002074 | Tara Oceans TARA_R110002074 (sample SAMEA4397215) | marine metagenome | biome: Polar Biome; feature: [MIX] marine epipelagic wind mixed layer (ENVO:01000061); material: water (ENVO:00002006), including particulate matter (ENVO:01000060) such as... | depth 10-100 m | reverse complement strand
GGTGCCCCCACACGGACTCGAACCGCGGACCTACTGATTACAAATTATCGATAAACTAAGCAATATCAGCTACTTACGCAAAACAACGTGATAAATATTAATGAATACTTTCAGTAACTTGCAGAAATCTAATTTTCGTTCGGACGCTTGGGCCTTCCTAGTGAGAGCCGGTGCTATGCTTATTGTGGGCCGAGAACCTTGGCGATGACCTCGATCTTACCGTTGGCACATTCGGCTGACAGAAGGTGCTCCGTTGCCAAGGCTGCCAGCTCATTTACCGTCTGGACCTTGCGCTTGCTGATGGGGCACGGGGTCAGGGTTTCTGACGGGATGTCCGGTTTGATCGGGACGTATTCAATCTTCGGTTCGCAGCCCATTAATGAGAGCGGCAAGATCAGGATCAAGCATCGCATCGGGTATCCCTCCTATCAGGATCTGTTCAACAGCTTCGGTCAGGGTGGCGTTGCGGGCGGCGAAGCGGTCGGCACGGGCACGCTCCACCTCACGCGCCAGGGCCGATTGCTCCGCCTGTTCGGTCAGGGCTGTGAGGGACCGGCTCAGGCGGGCGTTCTCGACGGTCAGGTCATCGACGGTGCCTGACTGCCACCACAAGGCCCCTGCAAGCCCGAGACATACCAGCAGCGCGGCGCACAGAGCTATAAGCGTTGCCTTGGCGATCATGTAAGCCACCAGATCAGCAGCGCCGACAGAGCGGCCAGTATGAGCGCCAGCCAGATCATGCCGCAAACCTCAACTCTTGCATCTTCTCAAGGGTCATGGCGCGCAGCCGGTCGCCAACCTCAATCGGATCTTCTGGACCGCTCATTCCCGGTAGCCAAGTGATATCCCATTTGAACCGTTGCTTGATCCCGAGCGTTGCTTGCACCTCGGCATGGGACAAAGTGGAATACCGCGACACAGGAATGTCATAGGCGTGGCACAGCTCGGCCGTCCATTCGCACAGCTCCCAAACCATATCCATTGTCAGCGGCGCATTGCCTGGGCGAAACGGCCGCTCTTGTGCGCCCGCCATTGCATCACAAGAAAGGCCGATGGCCCCCGTGTTCGCGTTCAGCGTATGCGATGCCGCTTTGCCCACCTGATAGCGGGCTTGCGCTTCAAAGCGAAAGTCGCCGTCGATGCGATTTCCGAAGCGATCCACCAGACCATTATAGGCGCGCCGCTCCATCGCAATGTCACCATATGCGCCAGCGGTCCAATGCCAGTGAATGCGGTGCAGCCCCGAGTGGTGGAACAGATCGGCCGTGTTATGCCCGTGCCGGTCGCGCAGCGCGATTGTGCGCGCGGCCCGTGTCTTTGGCCCCCGCAGCCCATCGATTGCGCCGGGATTATATCCGAGCGCGTGCAGGCGCGCTTGTTCGTCGCGTACCGTGAACAAATCAAACCCTCCAAAGGCAGGGGCCACGGCGCGGGAAGAATGGCGCGGTAAGCCAGTTGTAATTCTTGCGGTCTTTTTCATCCAAGCTGCGATGCAGTGCCCCGAGCGCCGCCAGAGCTGCGACGACGGACCAAAAGGCAAAGACCGCGTTGACGGTCTGGCCTGACAGGGTGAATACGCCGGGGTTCATGATGCCCGCGCTGCCAAGCAACGGGCGCAGGATTGACCACCAGAGAAGGCGCACCCAGACAAGCCCGCTGGTCAGCGCGACAAAGGCGCTCATAAGGCTATTGGCGTCATGCCCCCGAAACCGTAGGTGCGGCGCAAAGCCGATAGTCACCAACAGCATCAGCGCCACCGCAGCAACGGCCAAGGCACTATGAATTAAAATAAGGATTGTCATTGCTCTTGGCCTCGCTTTGGTAAAACTCCGATCACCAGACTGTTGACCTGTCCGGTGCGTTCTTCGATGGCATTGGCAAGGCGCTGTCTGGATGCCTCGGCAACCTCGCGGGCCTGTACTGCGTCAACCTGTTCTCGGGTCGGGCGCTTGGGTGATTTCAAAGCCTTGAACAAATTCTTAATCACGGCCTTTCCCTTCGATGTAGCGCAGCGCAGCATCCAGCGTTTTGGTGTTGTCGGCCATCTGGGAGGTGTGCGCTTTATGATCGTCAAAGCGGGCGTCGACCTGTTCGTTAAGCCGCGCCCACAACGCCTTCACGACTATAGCCAGCCCGAAGATAATTAGACCGGGCAGGCCATAGGCTTCTAGGAAGCTGGGAAGGTCAAAGCCGCTCATCAGGCGTTCTTCTTAGCGATCCGGTAGTTGGACAACGCCACACCCATCACAAGCACCGCAAGCGCGATGATCAGCCAGCGTTCGCCGGATATAAAAATCGCATACGCACCTCCGAAGCTCACAGCCAGCTTCACCACGATCCAGCCCTTGCCCAGCTTCGCCATAAGCCACGCGATTATCCCGTTGGCCTCACGCGCGCGCGGCGCTCTAAGTGCGTAGACGGTTGTATAAATGTCCGCCAACTGAGCGAGTAAAAAAAAACCCCAGACAAAAGCATCGGTAAAGTTCATATCAGCGTCCTTTCACGGGATAGGTCATGTGGCGATCAGGCCATGGGCGCGAAGCGCGGCAAGAATGGCGTTGATCTTGGTTTGCTCGTCTCCACCGATGCTATCGGTGATAGCTGCCTGCTGGTCGCCAACGACTTTGGTTCCGTTCAACTGAAATCCGTTGACATCAATACGGGCGAACTGGACAACCTCTTGCGAGGCGTACCCCGTACCGCCGGTCAGAACATCAACGCTGGTGATAATGCCGAACCGGACATTCACACGGAAGGTAGCCCCTGTGCCGCCCGCGACAGCAATAGTCGTCCCGTTTGTCGGATAGCCCCGCCCGCCGTACAGAACATTCATCGCAGTAACGACGCCCGCATCTGAAATGACGGGAAGGATGACTGCGTTAGAGCCGCCTGTGCCTGTAACTGTAACCGCTGGCGGCAAATTTTTACGCGCGAAGAAATTGGTGCCCATTTTTCCGGCGACCGGAGACATGCCGACCTTACCACCGACGTAAGCAGTAGAAACTATAGATGAAACCACCTTATAGGGCGTTTCGAAGTCCATATAGACACCTCGGTCAGCCCCCTCGTTCCCTGGCGCTCGAATGGCCAACGGGCTGGGGTTAAGTCCAGCTGGGCCGGCGAATATCACACGCTTATTCGCGTCCGTGTCAATGTGGTCATTGCGTAGCATGTTGCTGTCTAGCATTGCTCCGCCACGCCCAGTCACCTCGCTCTTTTCAACTGGCAAGCCGTGTACGCCGCCGATAATCATACCGGCACCGCCAGCGCGGGTCGTGGCCTCTTTGTAGCCTCCAAGACCTGCAAAGCCTTCTGCGTACATTCCGTCAAACTGTGCCTTACTGCCAAGACCGTCTTGCGAGAACCAGCCGCCTGAGTGGTTCAAACTGCCGTGGCAGTCGGCCCAATTATTACCAAGGAACGAATTGTCGAAACCGGCGAAGCCCATTGTGGCGGTCATGGTACATTCTGAAGCCGTGCCGTCGTTCGCATCGCCGCCTGAGAAGTTCACCCCGTGACGTCTGACGCCACCTGCACGACACTTATGGATGCGTGTTAGGTTGGCGTTGCCTACTGTTGAACCCGTGACCTCGTCACCACTCGCCACACAGAAGCCGTCGCCGCCGAAGCTGTAAGCTGTGACATCTTCAATGTACCCGCGCCGCTGCATATGGATGCCGTGTGCGAAGTGGCCGGTCTTGCAGAACACCTCAAACTCAGGCTGGCGTACGACCGTAGGGCTTCCGATAAGCGAGCCGCTGTTAATAGTGCAATCGAACACGCTGAGATTGCTTACAAGGGTTCCCTCTTTGTAGGCCGTGTAAGTAGCAGACGCACCAGAAGTGCCGCCCGTGATAGACTGGCCGATGGTAAACAAACCGGACACGGGGGTCACAACGACAACATTCAAAGACCGAGACGCAAACAACACAGTTGTCGTTCCGCCTGCTGCGGCGGTAAGCGTCTCACCCGCGACAAAATTACCCGTCAAGTCCTGATAGGCGAGGATAAACTTAGGCACCCCGTCGATGTTCTTGTTACTGAGCGTCATTGTCGCGGAGGGCTGATCGTGTTCAGCCCGGACACGCACCTCATAGTCCCCGTCCGTCGGCGAGCCAGAGCCAACGCACAAACCCAAAAACTTTCCGTCCGTCGCGTTGTAATCAATGACACAGCCACCTTGGGCGGGTTCAGAAGGCCATAACATGAAGCCCGAAAACTTAGACCCTGACGCGCCCGCGTACCCTATTTCGGGCCGCAACCAGACGCCTTTTGTGCCAAGGTCAACTGTGACCTCAGTGTTGTTGACCCCTTCCATCGTGTCGTCGGAATAGACGTGAACCTTGCGTTTAGGCGAAAGCGTATCAGCGCCCCATTCGTGCTTGCCTGCGCCGAGGTAAATTTTAGCCGTACCGTTGGTCACAATGGTTTCGGCCAGCTCACACGCGCGAAGCGTTGCACAAAAGTCAATCTCTTGGGTCAGCGCCGTTGCCGATGGGTACATGACCTGCGCATCGGCAAGAGTGGTGAACCGCTCTGACAGGGGGTGCGACGTTCCGTCAACAATGGCCCCAAAGGCTTTCACAGGATAAACGCCCGCGATAGGCATGTAGCGAACTCGAAGCCCGTTGGGTAGCTCCCAGCCGCCCGAAGCCAAAGTCTCGTAATCCCCAATCTCATCCACGGAAACCACAGTTCCAGCGGGTATTCCGGAAAGCTCCGACGCTTCCGCAAGAGCCATAACGCTTGGGAACACGGGCTTGGTAAGCCAACCCACGAAAGTCCACGCGCCGCCGACGACCTGCCAGACTTGCGACCCTACGCTCGTTTGCAGAATTTCAACGGTATCGTCAGATGGCACCGGGCTGGTCAGCGTTGTCACCAACGGCGCGCCCGCTGCGATAGCCGCAGCCTGTGCTTGGGCCGCTTCTGCGGCTACGGACGTCTCTAATCCAGCCTTAATTTGAGTGATTGCGCTTGCTTTTAGCAGCGTGAATTGATCGCCTGTTTTAACACCAGCCATTTATTTAACCTCAATTGTGATTGCGTCATAAGGGGATGTGGTTTCGCTAACCAAAGCGAAGGAACCGATGGCCATAGTGACGCCTACATCATCGTGACTGATCGGGATTAAGAGAGGGCTTTGAAGCAGCTCGGAATACTCCCGCGCGCTGTACGTTTCAGCACCGGCAGGCAAAGTGCCTGCTGCCCATTTTTTAGCAAGATCAGCCTGATCTTCAGCAGCTTGAATTTCTTGAACCGATGGGCCGGGCACGAGCCTTTTAAATTCGTCCAGGATCAACGCACGATGGGGCGCAAACACACCGGGATCGATCGCAGTGGTCGACCTCAGCGATCGACTGACTTCGCGCGCGTTGTCTTGGATCGTTTCGACCATCCAGTCGAGCTGGGCCGTCAGGCCTACCTCGCGCGGCGACATGCCGCTCCAGCCTTGCTCAACGGCAGTGCGCCTGGAGATGAAAAGATTTCCGCCATCGTAAAAGGCGGCGGCCGCATCCGATAGGATGACGCCACCGCTTACGTTGCTTGAAACCGGATCGACCGTATAGGCGCTGACATCTAGCGTGACCAATATCCCATCGCGCTCGATGCGGACAAGCAAAGCACCTTCTCGGTACGGGTTCAGGTACTCGTAAGGCCCCGCTCCGTTGATGGGGTAGCTCGGGTCTGACGAAAGGACATCGCGGGTCATGATCCACCTACTACGTTGGAAAAGTTGGGAAGGCGGGATGGGGCAAGCGCGCCGCGATCCCAGAACGTCGACGTGCCGTAGTCCTTGGCCTTTTTGCGCATCTGCTTTTTCCAGAGGGTTTCGGCCTCGGGATCCAGAAAAGACTGGACCTGATCAGCAACCAGCCGATCGAAGGCGAACCGCTGATACCAAAGGCTCGACGCGACTGGCGTGTTGTAGCGCAGGAAGTTAGCAGCATCGCGTCCCAGCAGGCTGTCTTTGCCTTCCGCCAGACGGCGTGCGTTTGACGCAACGGGTTTGATGATACTGCTGCCTAAGCTCACGACTGGCCCCGCGATCGTTTCCGCCAAGCCACCGCCAAATCGGTTTGTCTCTGAAGCCAGAAAGTCCCCAAAGATGCTGAAGCCACCGCCCTGCATATGTGCTGCGCCCCAGAACTTTAGCGTATTCATCGGCCGAGGATCGTTCCCCTTGGACAGTTCCTTCAGTTGGATGGCCAGCCCGCCCATAAGCAGCAGACCAGATGCCATTGTGGCAGCGTATTTTGCCCTATCCAGCGGCGACGGCAGGGACATGAAGCGGCGATACTGATTGATGAACAGCGACAGCCCAAAGGATTTGTACATTGTGACCGATCTGGCCAGCTCGCCCATAAAGGAACCGGGTGCGTTGTTCTGAATTGTGACGGCGCGCATCTCAACGTTCGCGGTGGGAACGGCAAATTCCATCTGCTCTTCAATCGCCATCTGGAGACGCATGGCCAACCCTTCGGCTTCGACCCGGGGCAAAATCGTCTGATGTTCAAGCCAGTGTTGGGGCGTGATGAAATTGGCACCATTAGGTGCTACGAACTGCGTCTGGACATCGCGCAACAGATCCCAGTCCTGGTGCGTGATGCCGCGTTGCTCGAACAGCTTGCGCAGTGGCGCATCGATGTCGTCAAGGGCGCGATCGGCATTGCCAGCCAGAAAGCCAGAGAACTCCATTTTGAACGCGGTGCGGTTCATGTCGGTCCAGAACGACAGACCTGACGCCCGCATGACAAAATCCGACAGCCGGCCAGTGAACTCGCCGGAGATGACATCGCCAGTAAAACGGGCAGCCGCCTGGCCAGTAGAAGCCAGTGTGTCCGCAACATAGCCCATGCGCGCAGCGGTTTCGCGTGTCGCGCTGCTCGACATTAGCTGGACCGACCTTGACAGAACGTTAGTCGGGCGCATGCCGACGGCAGCGGCCGCATGGCTGATCGTCACCATATCCGTTGGCGTCGAAAGGATTGCAGCCCCCAGCTGGGTTGCTGTCAGCGTGTTTCGCACACCGCCGAAAAAGCGCGCCCAGCCTTCACTCTCAGCCGCACTCACAGATCCGTCGACATGGGCCAGCAAGGTGCGGGCACGCTTTGCCGACTGGTCTGCCTTGGCAAGCATCTTTGTGTCGCCCGCCATCTCAAGCTTCTTGCGTGCCACCTGGCTGGCATATTCCAGCCCCATGCGCGGGTTCGGCCCCAGCACGCGCATCTGCGCCACTTCACGGGCCATGCCATGCAAGCCGCCGATCATCGCGCTGAAGGGATCAGACGTGCCGAATTCCTTGTTGTATTCCAACCAGGCATCGCCATCCTTGAAGTGCAGCACCCGGTGTTCGGCGTGGCGGTTATAAAGCGCCTTGCCGCCAACGGTCAGTGATGGTTCGCGGGTGTCCCAGCCGCGCGTCGTGATCCCGTCATAGACGTCCTTCAGGAAAGTATCGGCGTCACCTTTCCGAGGCATTGCGCCAGCTGCCGACGCAAAAGGCTTGCCGGTTCTGAAATCTGTGATCCGTGACCAGTCAAGCTTGGGCGCGACGGTCTGCGACCAGACGTCAAAGCCAGCCTTGCGGATCTGCGCGGTATCATGGCTGTGGGATACGCCGAAATCGTCCAGCGCGCCGATGTCGCCGCCATGGGCATTGAACATCTGCCGCATGCGGCGCTGCTGGTGGCGCACAGCATCGGCCATCACCTTGGCCTTGGCGTTGCCACTGTCCTGCAAGTGTAGCTCGCGCATCAAGTCGCGCAGCATGACCTTTTCGCGGCTGTTGCCAAAGATGTTCCGGCCTGTGGTCCGCATGACGTCGTTCAACCCGGCATTGACCGATCGCATCATCGCGTCGCTCAGCGCCTGTACGTTCTCGCCTTTGAAATCGAAACCTTCCTGATGTGCCAGCAGGGCGCGCACGGCGCGCAGTGGATCATTGGAAGTCTCGACCAGGTTGCGGATCCGCTGCATCGACTGCAGCTGGTTCAGCACCTTATGTCTGCGCGACAGCCGGGCCTTTGAAGTTGCCTCTTTCAAGTTGGCCGCGGCTGTCGCTTCAGCTTGGTGACGTGGCATCGCCTGTTCGTACCGCGCCACCAGCTGATCGTATTCGGACAAGATTGCGCGGCCGCGCGTCGTGTCCAATTCTTTGGCATCCATCGCCCGTTGGATGCAATCGTGCAGGTTCGCCATCAGCGTGCCCCCCCAAGTGTGCACGCGTCGATGACGGCCTGAGCCGTTTCGTCCGCGTCCAAATCTTCCATGAAATCGCGCAGAGAGATGACCTCGCCGCCTTCGACCTTGAATTCCAGATCGTCGGCCACATCACCCAGGGCCAATGCGTTGGCGCGAATGGCCGCCCGCTGCGCTTCGACCAGCTGGTCGAAAGCCAGCGCATCAGCTGCCTGCGCTTCCGGCGATGCAGCACCTTTGGCAAACGCCTCGGCCGGGATCACTTCGGCATCGATCTGTGCCGGCACCGGGTCTGCCATCCGGGCCGCGCCGGTTTCCACTAGATCCCCAAACGCGCGGCTGTCGATCGCCTTCAGAACGTCCAACGGGCCGGGCTGCTCAAACAGGGCATCGCCCGTGCGACCGGCTTTGCGCGCCTCGTCCACATAGCGCTTCAGGAAGGCGCCGATCTTGGCTGCCGGGGCCTGCTTGCCGCCGGGCATCAGATGACGCACCAGCGCGTGCGTCAGCGGGGCTACAGCACCATCGAGCAAATCAATGTCGTCAAGCATTTCTTCAACGACTTTCGCGGCCGTGCTGCCCTCGCGTGCTGCCAAGTCACGGGCCGACATGATCAGGCGGGCCGCGTCGAGGATAAACGGCGTGATGTCCATTTCGGGCCGGACGTTGCCCGCCTCGATCTCGGCGCGCAGCAGCGCGATGTCTGGCGCTGCTTCCGACAGCGCGTCCAGAAGGCTGCGCAGCTCACCGGCTTCAGTTTCGACATAGCGAGCCAGAATGTCGGGGGCGTCATAGGCACGGGCGAAAACCGCATCGTCCAGCTGACGAACACCGTCGATCGACAGCGCGCCATCCTTATCAAAGAATGCGTTGCGTTCGGATCTGGGAAAGGATCCTGAAAATGCCCTGGCGAAGTCGCGGTTTTCTGCTGCGCTGAATTTACGGCCGGGCACATAGCGGGACATCAGATCCGCCGTCAGCGCACGCTGGCCTACCTGCGCCCGCTCGGTGGCGTTCATGCGTGCAACACCGCTATCCTGTGCTTCCACTACCATCTGACGACGATCGCCGCTGGAAAGCTGCGTCTGGCGGCGTGCGATCAGAACAGGTTCCGTGATACCTTCGGGAATGGGCTGGCCCGTGGTCAACTCGATCTGCTGGCGATAGGCTGCCGCGCGATCAGGGTTTTCGGCATAGGCACGCCCAATTGCACGCGCCCGGCCGTTGCCGCTTTCGATCATGTTGTCGGGGCCCACAATTGGTGCGCCACGATCAGCTGTCGGGCTTGGCATCAAAAGCGCAGGATCGAGGCGCGCAGCGGTATCAGCCACCCAGGCATCGGACGCTGCCCGCGCGCGGTCACGCGGCTGCAGATCGCCAGCCGCCTGGCGCAAGCTGGACAGGTCGACCACCTGATATTCGACATCGATGCGCAGATCATCCCCGACGGCGACTTGACCGGTGCCAGTGTAGCCCCGGCTGGTGTAGCCGTTGAATTCAGGCACCGGTGCTCCCCCCGTTGCCATGCGCGGCGGCTGGCTGCGCGGTCCCCGATAGCCTTCCCAAGCGCCGGTACCCTGACGGCGATAGATCCACATGCCTAGCTGATCCTGAAGATCTTCGCTCATCACCTCTTTGCCGGTCAGACCGAGGCCCTTCTTGGCCGCCTTCAGCGTCGTGCCGACAATCTGGTAGGCACCCATAGGCGTAGCGACGCGCCCTATCTGTCCTTTGACCCATTGCCCATAGTCGCCATTGACGTTGGAAAACGCGATCGCATCATCAACCGTCATCTCGGTCAGTTTTACATTTGCATAGCGACCGCCGGTTCGGTTCTGATAGCCGAACAGCGCGTTGTAATCGCCTCCGCTTTCACCAACAAAAATCCCGTTCTTGATCGCTTCCCAGTTCGGTGGGGCAGGTTGTGCCCAGGGCGCCGCTGGGGACGCAGGCACATCGGCGTCCAGATCCTGACCGGCGCTGAACCTTTCATAGGCTTGATTGACGGCATCGACGTCTGTGGCTTGATCTGCCCTGCCCGCCTGTTTGGCAGCTTCACGACGCAACGCGCCGTAAGACAGCATGCGGGCCGCTCCGCCGATACCAAGAGCAAAACCGCCGCCCAGGCCAGCCCCAAGGGCTATGCGCCCGACTGGGTTCGGATCTTCGATGCCAAGTTCACCAGCAACCCTATATTCGCGCGGCAGCAGCAGCGCTTCGCTTGCGCCACCTAGAACAGCCTCGGACAAGGTCAGGCGCATCAGGCTGCCCGAACCAAGGCCCAGGGGCAGCATTGCGAGGCTGAGCGGATCTGTCATTGCGCGGGCGCTGCCGCCGACGAAACCTGCGAACCCGCCGCCGTCGATTGCCAGAAGATCCTGCGCTTCTTTCAATTCGTCCTGGCGGCGCTTCAGGGTTTTTTCCTCAAGCTCGTCTGCGCTAGTGGGAAGATCGATCCAGTCGTTGGGCGCTTCACTGCGGGCCTTCTTCGCCTCTTCAAACAGAATGTTGTCCGCCGCGTCGGTATCGATCGCAAATGGCTGCTCACCGGCAGCCAACCTTTGTTTTGCCTCTGAAGGCAGGCTGTCGAAGATCTCGCGCTTGTAGCCGAGCTTGACACGGGTGGAGTAGGACCAGACATCCGGGCGCACCGTCTCTTCCTTCCAGCCGGCAGAAAACTTCTCGCCAAACGAAAGCTCTGGTGTGGCAGCCGTAACGCCCTCGGGGTTCTGCGGTTCTTCAACCAGGATTGTCATTGCGACCCCCCGCTGATCAGCTTTTGCAGGTCCAGCTTGAAGACGCTGCCGTCTTCACCAGCCAGATAAGTGGGCCGTCCGTTGCGGGTACGCTGAAGAACATAGATCGGCGCGTGATCGCCTTCGGGCCAGAACGGTACCAACTCGGTATCTTGCCAGATGTCTGCGGGATCACTGCCTTCGAAGTCGGGCAGAACGCCTGCGATCGATGCTGCCTGAAGCCGGGTCATGTCCGATTTGCGCAGATCCGCTTCAACAGTGCCAATGACTGTTTCAACGTCCTCTGCTGCGATGCCTGGCGGCAAGGGTAACAGATAGCCTTTGCCCAGCCATTCAGTATCAATCCGCTGGATCCCGCCGACGGACAGATCGTTGTTGCGCCCTTGCGTGGCCCCCAGCACAAGGTTGACAGATCGCTGGAACGCCTCGCCGTCCATTTCGGATGGATCAGCGATCGGGTTCGTTTCTGCATAGTGAGCGATGGCAGCACCGATCACCGCTTCAGTCATACCCGGCAGATCGCGGAAGTTGTTTTCCGTTTGGGTATGAAACTCCTCGATCGCCTGGGCGCGGGATGGCACCGCAACGGTTTTCTGGTCAAGCTTTGTCTGACCGGCAAGTATCTCGCGGGCCGTCTTGTCGGGCAAACCTTTCGACACCAGCGATGTCACCCAGCCAAAGACGGGATCTTCGTTCAGCCGCTGCGCTTCTGTCCGTGCTGCGCCGCCAAAGCCGATCGACAGCGATTTCGCCAGGGCAAGACGATCCGCAACGGGCTGATCAGACTTTGCGCGCGCCTCAATCTCGGCGCGCTCTGCGTCGGACAAAGCAACCGGCCGCTTCACATAGCCTTCCTCGACACGCGATTGCGCAGCTGCTTGCCGGCCACGTAGAGCTTTCCCGAAGCTGGTGGGATTGGCTGGATCGAAGTCGGGCAGATCCGGCACATAAAGACCGACCTCCTGCGCATATGCGACCTGGTCCTTTTCCCAGGCCTGTTGCGCCGTTTCCTTCAGATCACGCAGAACTTTGACCCGCTCGGTCTGATACTTGTGCTTAACCCGCCGTGCCTCTTCGCCCGCGATCATCGCTTCGATCTGCGCAGGCGTCTTCTGCGCAAGCATCGGTTCTTCGTTCGACAGCGACAGCGCGGCCATGGTTTCGGGATAATCGGGGGACGCCTTGGCTTCGTCGCTTGCCAGCCAGGCTTCATCGATGGACTTCATGTCGCCAGCGCGCACCTCGCGGATGGCCTCCAGCCGGTCTGCGACGATCGTGGCCTGTTCTTTTGCGGCCTTTTCGGCAGCCGTTTGGGCAGCTGCTGCAGCACGGTCGATGTTGCCCTGCGCCTGGACGCGGTACCGGGCCTGAATATCTGCAGGCAATCCACCAAAATCACCGCTTTCGCTAGCTGTGAGAAATGCTTCGGGATTGGTCGACACCATGTCGATCGCGCGTGCATTGTCGACGTTTTCGGTCAACCCGATTTTCCGACGTTCACCTTCAGCTGCATCAATCACACCTTGGGCGACCATGTCGTCGATTTTATCGTAGCCCTGCCCCAGCAGCGTTGCGCGCATTTCTGGATCGCTGACAGCACCCTGTTGTGTCGCGATTTGCGAGTATTTGATGAAATCAGCTTCGCGCTGCGATTGGCGCGCCGCTAAAGTTTGCTTGCCCAATGAAAACGTGTTGCGATTATTCAGCTCATCAAACGTAAGGCCGAACCGCTCTACGTTTTTCTCGCTGACGCGCGGCCGGCCATCGTCGGTTTGACCGGTGATATAGGCATCTTTTAGACCTTCGACGCCTGTCTGCCAGGCATAGTCAGCAGCGTCAGGATCTCCGATTTGCGAAACCTGCAGGCGCAGATCATTCATGTCTGCCGTCAGATCGGTTTGGAACCGTTGCGCTTCGCGTGACAGATAGTCGGTTTCCATGGCGGTACCGATCTGCTTGGCGACTTCACCAAAACGGGCCACTACGTCACCGGTTTGAGACGCTTCAACCCGAACACGGGGGGCGCGGCCGGCATCACTGCCAGCTTTGGGGACAGTTAAGGTCATGAGCCGAGCGCCGGCCACATGTCGGGCGCTTTCGTGAGGAAGCTACCTGCCGCTGACATGCCGCCTTTCAGCAAAGCACTACGACCCCGCGACGATGTTATGAGCTGCTCGCCGGTCAACTCGGCTTGCTGTGCTTGCCCCCCACTACGAATAGACTGAGAGTTGAAAGACATTTCTCTTGCAGCAGTCTGGCCCAATAGGACCGCAGTGGGGCTATTGAGGTTCACCCCACGTCCCGCAAGTTCCGCTGATTGCTGAGATATCGCGGAGGCAAATCGCATCCGCTCTCGCTGATCCTTCACCGCGGTCAATTGGGCTTCGGTGCGTTTCTGCTGCTCGATTAAGGCAACGTTCTGTTTTGCCGCACGATTGGCCGATACCCCTTGATAAAGACTTCCCCCTATTGCCAAGAGGGTACCCAAATTTGCAAGTCCCGCGCCAGCTGTGGCGGCGGTTGCCGTCGCGCCAGCAGCTGTGGCACCACCACCGGTAAGAGCCGCAAACAACGCCGTAGTAATTACCTCACACATCAGGCGTTCGCCTCCTCAATGTTCGGAATGATCGCGCCGATCGTCATGGGGGCACCCCCATCAGGGGTGAACCTCAGGGACACTTCGTCGGCAAACCCAGACGTTGTATCGAGGCGCGCGGTGCCATCGTATGCTGTAACGATTTCCGATGCGATTTGCTGCGGGACCAATTCTTGAAACCGGCCGTATCGAGGCTGCTGCTTGAAAATACGCTCTACCGACTGGACGTTGCCGGCTGCGGTCTTCAAAAGGACAATGCCTGATCCGGCATGCAGCTTTTTTTTGCGGCCGATCGAGGATCCATCCCGTGCCGGCGCGGGAATATCCAGCAATTCTGCTTCATGTTCAGTGTCAAACAGACCGACCGAAGCCTTAGATACAGCGCTATCCAATGTCACTTCGCCTGAAGAAGGAACGACAAAAGGGCCGAACTGTCCCGCTTCTGTCCAGGCATAGACCTTCTGGCCGACCAGATGCGGAACAGAAAACGTCTTGCTGGGGGTTTCCGGCTCGAACTGGCTGACGGAAAAGAAATGGATCGCATCACTGATGGGCTGGTCACCTGCGATAATTCCAAAGACTACCGCCTGCTCTTCGATCATCCGCACCGTCGCACCATCGATCACACGGCGTATAACCATGGTAAGAATGTCGCTTTTGCTATCTGCGCTCGTTGAAACCGACACTGCTTCGACGAAACCGCCCGCCACTGAACAGCGCGCCCAACCAAGAACCTGTTCTTCAGGATCGTACAGCATGACGGCTAGATCACCGTTGCCTCGACGGATCCACGCGAGGCGCTGTGGTGCTGACTGCCACGCCAATTCTTCAAACCCCGGGGCACCGAGATGCTGAGATGGCAAAGAGAGCTCGACCGGTTTGCCCCCGTCCTCTTCAAAACTGTAACGGATTTCCTCAATACGCGTGCCGTCTTTCGTGACGAACACAGGATAGCCATAAGGGTTGATCGGGCGGATCGGGCGCGATCCGTCGGTTGCTTCAACGGACGTGTCGAAGGTTGTTGGTCCAATGCGCTGACCGCTCGCGTTGGAAAAGCCCCGGATGACCTCGCCCAAGGCACCAATAAAGATACCGCGGCGGGCGCGTCGCAGCCAAGTCCCAGAGTTTTGACTATCGCTGCCTGAGATCGTGTAGGAGAACGATCCATCAGCCTCTACGCTCGGTTCAAAATCCTGAAAGTCTCCAAGCGTAGACGCCCAAACTCCGCGCGGGTCAGTTGGTGTAAATGCGGCGAACAGGCTTTGGTCATAGATCTCGATGCTTTTGGGGTAGCCGTAAATTTCAGACCATGCGCCCTCGGACCACCGATACGTTGGCTCGTCGATCACCGGGCTTGGGATTTCGCTGAGCACATCTGCAGTCGCGGAATACCCGTCTGCCACCGTTTTGATACGCACGACGCCGACCAAATCGCTCACAAAGCGCCATTTAGTGCCTTCGGACTTGTTGAGGAGCTGTTCCCCTTCCTCGTGAACCGGTGGGTTTACACCTGTGTTGTCCCCGGCTGTCAGCTCGTAGATGTTTCCACCGTACCGCATCTGATCGCCGATCCCGATATCTGTATTGCCGGTCCACAAAGGGATATTTTGAAGATCTGTCGGCTCCAGTCGAAAAAGTGTTCCGACGTGATTAGCCGTAAACAACTCAACGTTCGAGCTGAGGTCGATCGTGCCGGTGGCGGGGGTCGTATAGAGATACAGCCAATAAGACGTTACCGTTTCATCCGGACCGGCCTCCCAGGAATAACCTTGCTCTCCGTCATCATGGACCGGAGGATTGGGACCACATGAGCCTGGGCTATTGAATAGCCCGTTACCCTTGAACTCATAGACCCGCGGCCCCCGCTTACGCACGTCCCCGACGGCAAGATTTTCATTTGCAGTCCATACAGTGATCGCCCCGTAAATATCTGAGCACTGGATGGTCTTCTCTTCATCAAGATTTTGGATACGAAACGGACCAGCATCCAATTGCAGCGCCGAGATTGTCCAATTATCCAATGCAAAGCGTGACAGCTTCTGAATAGGCTGCGTGCCATCGCAGATATAGATGACGTCCGCCGACTGTACCCATTGGAGTTTATCTAAGGCAGCCTCGTCGTAGGGCGTGTTGAGCTCGTATGGGACCCCACCAACTTTGACCAAGACACCATAGCGCCAAACACGCATGCGCAGAGCGGTAAACTCCAGTGTCAGCGCATCGTTTTCGGCGAATTCAAAGTCGATAAGCCGCGCTTTGGCATTGTTGCGGGTATAGCCACGGAAGATCGTTCCTGGTGCACGTGTAAAGCCGCCTTGGCGCAGTGGGATATATCCATTCAGTTTACGCAGGCCGGTCTGGTTGCGCTGATAGTCGGGACGCGACCACAGCAGCGGTGAGATCTCACCGCTCGAAAATGAATACTGTGGGGTGCGCGACCTGGTCACCGGGTGACCTCGCTAGCCCAATCACCTTGATCAGGCTGGCCATCCCAGCGGGAAGCGCTTGCCGACCATGCATCATTGTCGATTACCGTGCGCAAGGCATTCGCACCGTCTGTGACGAGGTCCGCGCGTTTGGTACGGGATCCAACGTATGTGGGGGCCAAAAGATTGGCGAGCTGATAGCTGACGGCAGTCTGAAACGTTGCGGGCAGTCGCGCTTCTTTGTCGATCATCTTAGTGTAGCGAATGCTGATACCACTGTTGCTGTCAGCCAGCAGATACCGTCCATCGATGCGCCACTTGGTATCTTTGGGCGCAACACTTCGCAGCTTCAGAAAATCAGCCGGCAGCGGGTAAAAGAACGGCATATCGGGATCGGCACGTTCACCTTCCGGCGTGTTCGCCAGCTGAAGCGTGGCAAAACGGCGGGCAAAGCTGAAGTCTTCCTGTTCCAGGCACATATTCAGAGCGATGGGATATTGTTCGTTTGCATCGCTGGCCGCATCGGAGCTGTCTGCCACCGAACTCGGTGGCGTCACTTCCATAAAACGGAAGGCTTGCCGAACAATGCTTGCTGTCGCGATGGGTGTGGCCATGAGTGCCTCTTTGGGAAACGGGCGGGGCAATCATCACTGCCCCGCCGAATATCACGCGGGCCTAATCAGGCGGTGATGTAGTGGATTTGGAACGGCATACTGCCGGCTGCGACGGCGTCAGCTTCGGCGTGCTTCCACAGGCCGATGTTGCCGCCTGGGTCTTTTGCCAGCCCCAGAACTTCCCAAAGGCGCTTGCCGTGGTTCGCGTCACCTTTAGCGATCGGGCTTTGCAGATTGCCGGCGGACTTCAAGACATCGACCAGTGCATCGGTGTCGGTTTCGGTGCCAATAACGATTTGCGCAAAGCCATCAGCTGCGACATCGAAGAATGTGTCGAAGTGCAGGATGCAGCTGGATGGCAGATCAACCAGATGATATTTCGACCCGTTGCTGTCATCTGCCGCGTTGTTGAGTGTACCCGTTGCGATGATCAGCCGCCCGCGTGCCTGGGCGGGATCTGCGGGATAGTCGTCCATGTCATAGAAATCATGGATCAGATCAGAGGAGCCACTTTTCAAGGGCATGTCTCATTTCCTTCTTTCAAATTTAGGGGATCTACGGGGCAGCGATCCTGCCCCGTATAGGATCGGGATCAGCCTTCGGCGCAGGGGATGATGCGCACACCAACGTCTTCGATGCGGACAGCATCGATGTAGGCATCGGTGTAAATGTACGGCATGTTTTTTGCCGAGGTATCATTCCACATGTCGCCTTCGACATCCTGCCAGACGCCCGCGGCAACGTTCGCCTTGGACCAGATGGGGATCAGACGCTGACCGCTGCTGTTTTTGGGCACACGGTTAGAGAACAACCAGTTCACACCCAGCAACATGCCGGGTTTGCCGTTGCGGATATTGTCGACCTCAAAGGGGTTGAGGTTCTTGCCCGTTTCCACCGCCAGGTTGATCAGGTCGGTCTTTTGCTTGGGTGTGATCAGACCGTAGATTTCGTCGTCAGTCTCAAGGCCGAAGTCTTCCAGCTCCATCGCTTCGCAAGCTGCGCGGATCTTGGACAGCCCCAAGCCATAAGCCGTGCCGGGTGTGCCTAGGTCAGCTGCGATGTAGTTTGCGCCGGGCAACGGGATCGGCGCACCACCAGGCCGCTTGCCCTCGATCGCGCGGCCCATGATGCCGCCGCCCGAGGCGACAAAGCCCGAGCTGGTTTTGCGAATGCCCAGGATGCGATCAAAGACACCACGCTCAACGGCCATGACCGAGTTGCGCACCAGCGCGGATGTCGGGTCCATCGCCGCATCGAACTTGGTTTCCTTGTCAACGTATTCACCATCTTCGATCACGTTCGGGCGGACCAACCACCGGCGGCTGCGCAGTGTCGGATTGTCTGGGTTGCGGCGGGAATAATCCTCGCCTTCGATGTAGTCCTTTTTGCCCAGCAGGTCCGCGGCGTCTTGCGCCTCGCCTGTAGCTGGGACCATCGTCACGGCATTGCGCAACGGGTTCTGAACCTGCTGAGCGACCATCTTGACGTTATTCGAGTAAGAAAGTTTGTGGTGGGCTTCCACCAGCTGCGCGTAGGACATGTGCCCTCTCCTGCGAAAAATCAACGTTACTTGGTGAGATTTCGGAGTGGGCACCCGGGCGGAGCCGGACCAGACCTGTGCATATCGCTGCATGGGCGCAGGGGCTTGTCCCTGATCAGACGGACATCGCACCGCGATGGCACCCGTCGTACGTAGATGTCATCGCGATATTTGGAAGCGTGTCAAGAAAAAACGCTAGATATGGTGTGGTTGGCTCTTTTTGGGATCAGCTTAAGAATTCCGGAGGAACGACGAAGGCCTTCAACTTGCTTCCGCTAAGAACGCAATGGCGACGGAAGCGCGTGTTAGCCCGGGGTAGAAGGGCTACTAGTAGCGTAGGGCTTAGTTTGGTCGAAAATCTTTTTGATGCGACCACGCTTGCGACTGTGGAAAAATATGCCGGTCAATAGGCACAAAACGCCAAAGAAACTTGCCGACAGGCAAAACCCCATAAGGGCATCTAATTTGAAGCCGTCAGCGTCCAACCAATTTTCAACTATTAACCAGCTTGCACCAGATAATAAAAAAACACCGAAACTTCCGAACAAAGCGGAAATTCCATCAAACCCCAGTATGTCCTCTAGGTCATCCCTAGTCACGCCAATAATCTCCTGCTCGCGGCTAAGATGGGTGTGAACGATTGTCGCTCCTTGCGGGCCTCTAAGATCCAGAGCTCGGCTTCTCTGGGCCTCTATTGGATCATCCTGCATCGGCAACACCCGATGGCGGGATTTCGTCCGCGAACTCTCTTTCTGAAATTATACCTGACACAACTGCGTTAATAAACTGTGTATTTCCGCAATTGGTACACATCAAACCGACATGTGGATAGGTTGCCCCACCCACCACTAACCCACCACCGTTGAAGGGCCTGACCTCTAAAATATCATCCAGTAAAGTCCATCTGCGCTCTGCGCAAACAGGGCACTTCCCAATCAATGTGGTTTTGGAATTAATCCAAGATTCAAACTTGTGCCTTTGATCCATTGATAACTTGCTATTCATTCTATGAACTTACAAGCGGCTCTAATGATTCTACAATCTGCCACAGATGCTTAGATCGCAACTTTCCCTTAGTTGGCGCTCGGCCTACCGTGTCATCCATAGCCTCATCCATTTTGACGACGGGGCCGAAGCCCCGCCCTCACTGTTTTTGGTCTACCCGGCCGCGATCTTGGTCAGCCGCTCGACCTCAGGCTTCAGGCGGGCAATGGCCTGCTGATCTTTTTTGGACGTCGCTTCGTACCATTCGCCGCCTTTGCCTTGTAGCTGGCTCAGCTTTGCGCGGGCTTCTGCAGGTGTCGTGTTTAAGCTGACACCGCCATCGCCCATGACCATCTGGTCATCGCCCATCATCTCGCCGATCGCGGCAAAGACCCGCATGGTGCCCGCGTCGCCAATCTTGGGTTTGAGAGATGCGGCAAGGTTTTCCATCGCTGTCGCGTCCAGTCCCGCCTTCTCAGCGATGACGGACGCCGCCTGACTGGCAAGGGTCAGCTTCGCCGTTGTCTGTTCGCCCCAATCCTTCTCTAGGGCGGTCATCATTTCGGCGCTGCCCTTTTCGAAATCTTCCGCCGCCTGCTGATCCAAAGCCATGATGTTTTCGGCATATAGGCCGACCATAGCGTTGACGGCATCGTTCGACATCCCGCTGGCAAGCCCGATTTCACGCACCTTGCCTTCGAGGGCATCATTCCAGGGCGCGTCTTTCGGCCAGCTTTCCGGGCGCTGGACGTCGTATTTGTCGGCGCTCTCGGGAATACCGAAGGTCGATCCGTTCGCCTTCAGCCAGTCAGCAACGCTTTCCCCCTTGCCGGGCTTGGACAGCAGCTGATCAGCCGGTTTGCCCAGCTTCATCTGCGCGGCCTTCTCGCCTTTGGCTAGCCGGGCGATCACCTCGTCCTTATCGTCAAGGGTCAGGCCTTTGGAGACCAACAGGTCGCGATGGTCATTGAATTTGGCATCTTCCCACCACTTGGTAGCCCCAGATGATGCTGTATCGGCCCCATTACCAGCGGCAACCGTGTCAGCACCGGCACCGCCTTCAATCGTGTCGGCCCCGGCGTTGCCCGTTACGGTATCAGCTCCTTCAGCTCCGGCCGCGGCAGCACCGCCAGCGCCTTCATCAGTTGGTGCGAAACAGACCAGCGGTTTGAGAAAAAATTTAACGTACATCCAAGCTCTCCATAAGTTGGTTCAGTTCAAGGTGGGAAATATGCCCCTGTGACAGGATCAGCAGGGCTAGGTCGCGGCGGCCGGCTTCATAGGCCAGTCGCTGCGGGTCGATCGAGGCCGGCTGGGGGTAGCCTTCGATCATGTCGATCGGCTGCAGGTTCAGCAGTCCCGATTGCCGGATCAGATCCTCGGCAAGCTGTGGGTCCCGGTTAAAGGCTTTTTGCCAACGTGCCGCGACCTCTGCAGCTGCTCCGTCCTGAGCTATCGCTTGGGGTGTGCCCGCTTCGCCCTGACCGAAAAAGCTGCGAATAATGGAAAGGCGATCCCAGATCATTGCATGCCCCCCGCATCCAGCGTGATACCAAGATCCTTGGCGACGCCCCCGGCCTGTTCCATCATCTGCATTTGTTTAGCCTGCGCTTCTTGCTCGGCACGTGCCCGGGCGAGCTCGTCCGCGTCATCGCGCGACCGCAAAATGCGTGCAGGCAGGGATGGGCTGGCGTCATGAAGTGCCTCGGCGATCGCGTCGGGGTCCAGACGGTCCAGATAGCGCGGGTTCATCTGGGCGAGCGGCCCCATATCACCGATAAACTGGCGCACCGCCGCGCCTTCGCGCGCGCGCATCGCCATCGCGGCCGAGGACTGGTACCGGACCCTTAAGGGCTGGCCTGCGGCCTCAGGGGGCGGTGGCCGCAACTGTCCTGCACGCCACAGCAGGCGAAACCGACGTTCAAACTTACGCGCCGCGTACTCTTCCATGATCCGATCAGCATGCGGAGCCCAGTTGCGCAAACGCGCTTCTTCCTGAATGCGCGTCTCTTCCTCGGTGACCCCGGTGCGGCCCGCCAGCGACATGACCGAATAGTGAAACGCCTCTTTGACTGCTTCGCTTTTGGCGCGTTTTTCTTCCATCGTGAGCCCGATATTGGTGGCGTGTTCCATGTTCCGGATCATGGTATTGCCACGCATATCGACGCCGCCGTAGACCACAGAACCTGGGCGGAAGGTGCCATTAAGGGGAACGGCCTGCCGGTCTGGCGCCAGCTTCGTGGGATCCGCCGCGTGTTGGGCCGCGCGGATCGTCGCCGCGTCCATCAGGTTATGGGTACGTGCTGACGGCAGGGCGATCATCCCCGGCCCGGTGCCATAGGTCATACCGCTGTCGACATCCCAACGGGGATAGTAAACTGGCATGTCATCATGCCCGCCCATTTTGACCAGCGCACGTTCAAGCTGACACGCGGTAACCGCCAGCCAAGGCTTACCACGCGGCCCGAGCTTGCCCTTAACGAACTGATCATTGGCGACGACGTGATAGAAAAACACCAGGTCATCGCTTTTGCCATCAGTGGCCAGATCCACGATCTTTTTCGGCAAGGACGTCTCGCCATATTCGCGCACAGCGGCGCGAGGTTTTAAGGTGAACTTGCGAACCATTTCGACCACGCGGCCGTGCGCATCGATATCAACGACAACTTCCGCCAGTGACATGGTGACATCAATGAACTTGCGGTTCTTTGTGTCGATCTGATCGTAGCCAGCTGCGTTGCCGAAGCCTGCCAGGTCCGAATAGGCCTGGAATGTGGCACCGTAGAACCCCGAAACTGCCGGACTGAAGCTGGCAAGCACGCGGTTGGTGACATGGTCGTTCCACTCTGCCATGGGACGCCACTTGTTCAGATCTTCGTCCGGCGTTTCAAACCCGCCCCAGCGATTGGCCGGGTTCGTCAGGCTGGAATATATGCCCGCGGCAAAGCTGCCGAGTGCGAGGCTCGGGTCACTGGACAGCGGCTTCACTTGATCGCGGCGTTTGTGATCATAAAGCCCAAACCCACCGCGCTGCGGTCGCATAAGGGCAGCGATATCCTCCCAGTCTTGCTCAAATGATGTCCGCCGGGTTTTGAGCTCATCCCAGCGGCGCATTGCCTCGATCGCACGCGGATCGTTCTCGATAACGGCATCCTGCTTCATGCTGATTGCCCCAGTTTTCCCGTGGACGGGATCCCGATCGCACTAGTCAGTACGTTGGCAGCTGCACCGGCCCGACGTTTGCGCAAGCGTGCCTCGATGTCACCTTGCTGATTGGCCTCGCGATTATCTGATGCAGCGATCTTAGGCGCCGCGATCGAAGGCATTTTGGGTTGGCTAATGCACATGGCTGTTGTCCTGTTCTAAATTTGGATTGATCCAGGCGAATTGACGAAAAACGGTGCGACCCTCACGGCCGTAGCCGTGCAAATCAGTTTCAAAGGCAAAACCGCAGCTACGCAAAAACAGGCTGGCGCGGGGGTGCCCCCCCCATGTGCGCGCCTCGATGCGATGGATCCCATGCTCGACACAGAACGGCGGCATGCGGTCGCGGATCAGAAGGCAAGTCGCCATCAGGTGGCGCTTGAATTTGAAATGATCACGGGCAAGCAACGCAGCAGATGCCACACCTGCTTGACCGGTATTCGACAGCCCCAGAACCGCGAACGGGATCGGGGCTGCTTCTGAGCCGGCACAGAGCACCAGCGATACCACCCGTGCGGGCTCCACTGCACGCCAGTCTGCAAACAGCTGCAAATGTGACGATCGTTCACCACGCGCGTGATCGGCTTCAGTCTGATCGCTCGGATCAAGCCGTGAGAGCACAGCCATCGCTGCGTGATCGCTGTATGGTTTGGCCAGCACGGGTGGTAGTTGCGCCATTGCTAGGCAGCTTTCAGCAAGGCACGGCGGGCGGCATTGCACCAGTTTTGCAACGTAGCGCCGGGATTATCCGTGGCACGACACCGAACGCCCGCCATCGTGACCAACTTGGCATCCGCTTCACCTTCGACGGGTTTCAGGCCCTCCTCCTGCATAAGGCGATGTGCGAGATCCATCGTCGATTGCCCACCCGCGTTTTCGATCTGATCGATCAGTTCCTTGACCTTAACGGCGTCGAGGGCTGTCACAGGGGAAGCGTCTACGGTGTCACCTTCTTCAGTTGGGGTGTTTTCGCCGGTACCGGTCTCGATCGCTCCTTTTTCATCGACGTCTTTGGCAGGCTGCGATGTTTTGTTATCGCCCGCTGCTTGGACATTAGCCTGGTCTGTTCCAGCAGCTTCCTTTGGCTTCAGGGTATCTTTGTTCGCGTCATCCTTGACGCTCGATTTGGTTTTATCAGTCACAGTAGTTTCCTTTCAGTTGGGTTCAGGGATGTGGTTGGGATGTCAGACGATCAGCCAGTCGTCTGCGAGCATGTCGGTTTGCGAGGCGAGCCAGCCGATCACCATCGATCCGTCAGCCGAGCGCATATCGATGTGCGGCAGTAGTTCGATTTCGTCACCTGGCTGAATTTCAGCAGCACGCTTGCCAGCGGCGTGGCCGCATTTGGCAAACTTTGCCTCGAACGCTGATCCGGGCGTCAGCGCGATCCACATGCCTTTGCCGTTCCAGCCGGATCGCGCGACCTTCGCGCCCGCTTTCATCGCTTCGATCGCATGCCCAAAGTTCATGTTGCCTGAGGCTTTGTAGGCACGATCAAAGACATCTTTTGGTGACCAGCTGATGTAGCCGGCGTGATCGGGATGGTTCGATGCGCCGCCGTCGACGTACTCGACCAGATATCCCTCGTCCGCCCCGTTCTCATTGGCAGGCAGAGCCCACCCACGGTAATCGTTGTAGGCTTGACGGGTCATTGCTGTGGCGAGGATCTGTTTCGTTCCGTAATGGATCTGCGTCATGTTTTAGGCTCCGTAGGGGTCGGTGATGTCCCAACCTGTTTTCAGACCACCGTCATTCCCCGACAGGGGCGGCCCTCCGTTATGGCCCATGCGGCCGCGCTTATCGGTGTCGGGCATTTTGTGGGCGTAGGGGCTTGTGCCATCCGCCTTGTGTTCGCTCAGCAGCAGGTACTGCAGCGCATCGTGCACGTTGGCTTCGGTGTACGACTTGTCGGGCACCTTGCGCTTGTCGCCGCTCTTGTTGATTTCTTCAGTCCAGACGTAGCGGGCAGCAAAGCCACGGATCAGGAAACGACAGCTCGGGTCGATCAGCAGACCGGGTTCGCCTCGAGTTAGTGGTGCTTCCAAAGAGGCGCGCACAGCTTCCAGACGAGGCTGGATGCGGTTGGTCCCGATCCGCTGGGGCCGAATGAAAAAACCCGCCGCTTTGCCGACCATGAGGTTCCAGGTCGCGTTTTCATCCGCCGCCTGGGACGCGCCGTGCTCACCGGCCATGTCGCCCCAGCCCGCTTCGACGCGGTAACCATTGAACCGGGTGCCTTCCAATAGATCTGCCAGCCGGCCCCCGAACACGGCCGCCATCAGACGTTCTTCGGGAAAGTGCATTTCGGCATAGATGCGCCAGCGAAACGCTTCGTCGCACTGCGCGATGACGGCCGCCCCCTTAAAGCCCTGATCGAGGCCGATACGCAGTGGCAAACCATGGATTAGCGGCAGCGGCGTATCGCTGACATGGACGCGCTGATTGAACTCACGCTTCCAGACCGGATCGCCGACGCGCAGATAGGTGACCTTGTTGTAAACCAGCCGATCGACCATATCGCCGCGCCCGGCAAGCCGCTGGGTCGCGATCTGCCGCTGGTAGTAGGTTGGTGACAGGTTCTGCATGTTCTCGCAGCCGTCCTGACCGTAGCCGGGCTGGTTGAAGAACAGGATCTGGATCTGCTTTGCGCCCTCGGGCAGATCGCTGGCGAGCGCATCCAGCAGCAGCTTGCGTTTTTCTTCATCGTGGAAAACCTCGAACGTCCAGTTGTCTTCGTCAGGGGCGTTGAAGTCGCCGACAATCTGGCCATACCCGCGCAGATGGACGGGCAGACCTTCAAAATGCTGGCGCGCAGGCCAGCGATCGATCCGCCCGATGCCCACCGTCAGGATTTCGACCGGCATCGTATCGCTTTCGTTCAACACGATGTCCGTGGTCTGAACGCCGCGCATCGATGCTACGATGTCATCACCAAACGCCATGAACTCAGCCACGAACTCGATCGGTCCGTGGTCGTCTTCGAAGTGGATGATGTGCGTCACGGGATCCCCGCGGCCGCCAGACCATTTGCCCATCTCTTTGGGGAAGGTCTCAAGATACGACGGGATCGAGGTCGACCACAGTTGACGGTAGGTTTCGCGGATGAACAGCACCTTGTAGCGCCGGACGCCGTCGATGGTAGATCTGGGCATCTCGATCGCCCGACGCAGTCGGGATTTCATCAGCGTGGTGGTCTTGCCGGATCCAACCGGCCCCTGAATGCCGCAGACGTCAGCGTTGGACCAATAAAAGGCTTCGGCTATAGGCCCCGGAAAAGTAACCGCGTCGACATCTGGCAGGTTGCCAGTGGCGAAATCGCCCTCTAGGCTGTCAATTGCCTCTTTCGCCGCTTGCCCTGTCAGGGCAGCAAATTCTTCATCTGTAAGTTCACGCTTTGCGCCCGATTGAGGTCCTTTCCCCCCTGACCCTTCATGGGCTGGAGGGAGCACTACCCCCCCACCCCATTGGTCATCTCCAAATTTCGCGATCATTCTGAACCCTCCGGCATGGCCGAAAGGCAGAATGGGGTCGGAATGACGGGGATAGAGAAACCGCGCGCGCAGGCCCCCCGGGGGGTCGAGGCCGATCGAGCGATGCGCGGGGACCAGACAAAAACTGTCGAACACGACTGATTTCCAATCAGTGTGACGGTGTGCATTTTGCCTATGTTTTTCAATCTCTTAGTCATTCCGTCCGACTTCCATTGTCCGACTTGGATTTTTCCGCATCGCTAACGTCTTGATTTTGCTCGTTTTCATAGGCGACATCCGCAGGCACCATCCGACCGCTGCGCGACCCGCTCACGACGCGGGCATTGTCGCCCGGCTGGCCAGCCGCTGGGGCCGATGGCACGTTGACGTAGACCGACTGCTGCACGCTGACGTCCGGTGTCGCCTTCGGCGCGCCGTAAGGCAGTAAGGCATCCGCTGCCCGCAGCTGGATCGTGTAGAGCTGGATGAACGTGTTCAGGCGCGCACTGGGGCTTGGTGTCACCAGCTCGTCGGGCGCATCCTTCTTTTTCCGGGTCGCGCCGTCATATGCCCAGGCAAGCACCATCTCTGCGTTCTGCATGGCAGTCAGGACCGCATCGCCATTGCTGGCCAGCCCAGCCATCTGCGCCAGCACCTCTTCAGGCATCTGAAAGCCCTTGGCGGCCAGCCAGTCGCGCATCTGGTTGTTGACCTTGCCCTTGGCACCCTTCGGGCGACCGACAGGATTGTCCAGGACCAGATCCACGGCGCTGCCAGCCTCATCAGGCAGGAAGGTCAGCTGCTGGCCAGCCGCGCGAACCTCTTCCAGCCGCGCAGCCGCTACCTTGGCCATCTCTTCAAAAGAATTCTTGGGCTTAGCCACGCTCAAAACCCCCTTTTTTATTGATTTCCAAGGGGTTAGCGACAGCCCACAACGGTAGGCACAACGCTTTTTGGCACTTTAGGCCTAGCGTTGTGGGGTCTGTTGTGGCCTTTTCTTTATATCTTTCAATGACATAAGATAGAGACACAACGGTACAACGGAAAAAACGGCATGCTCTCACGCGCGCGCATGCGCATGTGCACACATGTGTGTATGTCTCGATTTTCCGTTGTAGCGTTGTGGGCAGCGAGTAAACCCATGTTTTGAATGCATTTTTGCCCACAACAAAGGGCACAACGCTGGCACTTCCGTTTTGTGCGCCGTTGTGCCCCTGACCCATGGCCGCAGGCACCTCTCGCGTGGTAATAATGGCATCCAAACGGGTCGGGGTGAAGCGGAAACAATCGCCGCAGATCAATAGGTTGAATGTCGCTCTCATCATATCAGCCAAAATCTTCTACATCATTGGGGAGAGGTTTGCCGTGGGGCGCTTGTGCACCGTCCACAACAGTGGCGTTGCGGTCGCGGTCCATCGGAAAGCCAGTGAGACCAGGGATCGACTTTACGGGCATCAGGTAGCCGCGCGAGCGTATCCCGGCCAAGGTCAGGGGGTTGGGGGTCGGTGTGGCTCCAGGTACGCGCGATGCTGACTGCTTCCAGACGCCTCCCGCCCAGTCAGAGTTTCTGAACAGCTCCTTCAGCTGCTGAATCTGCTGGTTCGCGATGAACACGTTGGCATTTTCGCCTGATCCCTGAACTCGAAGACCGACGTTGGCCAACATGCTGTTGGCCTTCTCGCTGGCCCGCGTTATGGCAACCTCGCCGTCATCCTCGTTCATGCTGCTGCGCAACCCGTCGGGTGCACCAGGTAGTTTCGCGGCAGTCATGACCCATTGGGCAATATTGTACTGCTGACCCCGCCGGAACGGATCATATTGCTGGCCCATGAGATGCAAGAGCATCGCATCTGCATCGTTTACAGTTTCTTCGCGATCTGCGTTCGCCATGAAAGCGATCTTTGCCGCCCAATTGGCCATCACATCCTCGGTTGCGATATCCTCCTGGCTGCACATGTCAGCCATCGCGAGCACTGTGCCCCAGTTATCAGCATCGCGGCCGGTGACACCGGCGAGCTCAAGCGCGTGACGCCATGCCGCCATACGCTCCGCCCAAGTAGGCCAGCGCTCGATCAGCATCCGCTTTAGACGGGCACCACGTGCCCGCCACGTGCGTGCCTGCATATTCAGCTTAGCTGTCCCAGCCTTCAGGGGACGTAGCTCAAGACGGATCAGACGCTGGACATCCTGCGTTTTCATCACGCCGGGTATCAGGATCGAGCTGA
>TARA_R110002074_G_scaffold32744_3_pt1 | contig 28205 bp, 28 predicted proteins | sample TARA_R110002074 | Tara Oceans TARA_R110002074 (sample SAMEA4397215) | marine metagenome | biome: Polar Biome; feature: [MIX] marine epipelagic wind mixed layer (ENVO:01000061); material: water (ENVO:00002006), including particulate matter (ENVO:01000060) such as... | depth 10-100 m | reverse complement strand
AACATGACCACCGTCAAAGACGGTGGTTTTGCAATTATAAATAAATTGTTTCTATTTATATAAAAAAAGCGACCAATTGGTCGCTTTTTTTATTATCCCATCTAAATTTAAAAATAATAATTTAAATTTAAAAATAATAATTTTTATTACTCAAAAGATTTCAAAGTCTTTATAATAATACTTACACAGTCAAAAAGTTGCTCTTCAGTCATAACTAAAGGCGGAGCAAAACGGATGATATTTCCATGTGTGGGTTTTGCCAATAAACCGTTATCGCGCAATGCTAGACAAATATTCCAAGCAGTATCGCTGTCTTCGTGGTCATTAATAACAATGGCATTTAATAAACCTTTACCTCTTACCAAATTAACAGTAGCCGTCGTTTCAATATATTTATTTAATTCACTTCTAAACAATTCACCTAAAACAAAAGCATTTTCAGCAAGTTTTTCATCTCTAACAACTTCTAAAGCTGCAATGGCCACCGCTGCTGCAATGGGGTTGCCTCCAAAAGTACTTCCGTGGTTTCCAGGTTTAATAACCTGCATCACAGCATCATTTGCCAAAACAGCACTTACCGGGTAAGCACCACCACTTAAGGCTTTTCCTAAAATTAAAACATCTGGTTTTACATCTGGTGTGTTTGAACAATTTTTGTCCTCGCAACTACAGTTTCCACAAGTTGCTAATAAACGGCCTGTACGTGCAATACCTGTTTGTACTTCATCGGCAATAAACAGTACATTATGTTTTTCGCAAAGTGCTTTGGCTTTACTTAAATAATCGTCACTTGGCACATAAACTCCAGCTTCACCCTGAATAGGTTCTACTAAAAACCCTGCAACGTTAGGATGACTTTCTAAAGCATCTTCCAATGCTTTTAAATTATCATATTCAATTTTAATGAATCCTTTAGTGTATGGCCCGAAATTTTTACGTGCCACAGGATCATTACTAAACGAAATAATAGTTGTGGTTCTTCCATGAAAGTTGTTTTCGCAAACCATAATTTCGGCTTCATTTTCATGAATTCCTTTAACCTCATACGCCCATTTTCTACAAAGCTTTAACGCCGTTTCAACCGCCTCGGCTCCTGTATTCATTGGTAATAACTTATCAAATCCGAAAAACTCGCAAGCGAACTTTTCATATTTTCCTAGTATGTCATTATAAAACGCTCTGGAAGTTAAGCTCAATGTTTGAGCTTGCTGCGTCATAGCATTTACAATTTTTGGATGACAATGTCCTTGGTTTACTGCGGAATATGCCGAAAGGAAATCATAATACTTCTTCCCTTCCACATCCCAAACATACACACCTTCTCCTCTACTTAATACTACGGGTAGCGGATGGTAATTGTGTGCACCATACTTGTTCTCTAAATCAATCGCCTTTTGCGATGTTAATTGGTCTAAAACAGCCATTTTAAATAATTTAAGGTTTAATGCCTAAAATAAAGGCACCGTTTAATGCCATAAACTGGCGTAAACTTTAATAATTAAATCTCGCTTAGCGAGTAAAATGTCCATTCCTTCATCACCTTTATTTTTTCGTAGTCCCGATAGTTATCGGGATGAAAAAGCAGCGTGGGAGAGAAATCATCCCTGGATAGATGCGCAAGTTAGTAAATATTAATGGCTTGCCAAAAACCTTATTCGGAGATTCTACTTGAAAGGGATGATACTTGTAATTCTAAACGTTTAATTTCTCGCATTAAAGCATTTTTATCCATTTGCATCCAAGCAAAAATCTTTAACATACTCACTCCAAATAAAAATACTAAAGCCCCAATACCCCATTTAATCATTTCGTTAGTTATGTCAGTATCAAAAAATTGTATAGCACAATACAAGAATAATCCGAAGAAAACTAAAGTCATTATGTTCATTAAAAACATAATCCATTTATTTTTTCCTTTAAATAATCCAGTAACCATTTCAAATACGTTTTGCTCCTCTAATTCATCATAGAATTTTGCTTCTTCCTCACTTAATGTTTCTTTGATTAATTTATCGATGTCTTCCATTTTATTTTTCATAATTTCTATCTTTTAATTTTTGTTTTAATTTTTCTCTAGCGTGAAATAACCTAGATTTTGCAGTCCCTACAGATATATTTAAAATATTACTGATTTCTTTTAATGAATAATCTTGTACGTAAAACAACTTTATAACTGCCTGATGATGCACTGGCAATGTTTTTATGGTTATTAAAAGTGCTCTTTTTAAATCTTCCTTATCACTTTCATCATTTACGGTTACTTCTTCCTGCTGGTACTCATAAGCTTCAGCTGTTTTGATAGTTCTTTTCTTTGCATTCAGAACATCCAAGGATTTATTATAAACAATACGCAGCGCCCATCCTCCAAAACGATCAGCATCCTTTAATCCATTTATATTATCAATTATGGTCTTCCAACTATCCTGTGCTACATCTTTTGCAATATCAGCGTCTTTAACAATCCAATATGCTTTTTCACAAAACAATTTATGCCAGCGTTTTACCAACAAAGCCAAAGCTTTAGCATTACCAGATTGGTATTTTAATACCAATAAACCGTCATCCGTTTTTTTGTTTTTCAATTATTTTATTTTAAAATGAATCGCCATAAACGCACCCAAATATTCCATTTAGTGAATTTCTTTTCATTCGAAAAATTATTTTCAATAGTATCAAAAGCATTTTCAATTAAAGCATCGTGAAGCCATCTAATGATAAAAAATCCATTTTATAGTAATTAGAAGTCATTTCCTCGGGATGGTTAATTACCCTTTTATGGATTTTTGTTACTTGCATATCTACTTTAAAGACAGTAAAAAAACGAAAAGGTTCATTTTATTTTTGCTTAAAGTGAAATTCCATTAAAGTTAATGGAAATAAAGTGATATTTATTTGTGGCTATTATTATTTTTGCAGCATGTCTAGACGAAAAGCAAGAAAACAGGTTTTTGAAAATGTAGAAGTCATTGACGCAGGGGCAAAAGGAAAAACCATTGCAAAAGCACCTGATGGAAAAGTGATTTTCCTACCAAATGCCGTTCCTGGCGATGTGGTGGATGTGCAAACGTTTAAAAAACGAAAAGCCTATTACGAAGGAAAAGCGACTGTTTTTCATACACTTTCTGATAAAAGGACAGCACCTGCTTGCGAGCATTTTGGAACCTGCGGTGGTTGTAAATGGCAAGATATGGGCTACGAGCATCAATTGTTTTATAAGCAGAAGGAAGTTACCAATAACTTAATACGCATTGGGCATATTGAGTTACCCGAAGTCACTCCTATTCTTGCGGCGAAAGAGCAGTATTTCTATAGAAATAAAATGGAATTTTCGTTTAGCGATAGCCGTTGGTTAACCTTGGAAGAAATTCAATCGGATAAGGATTTAGGTGATAAAAACGCATTAGGCTTTCATATTCCTGGGATGTGGGATAAGATTTTAGATTTGAACACCTGCTATCTTCAGGCAGATCCTTCAAACGCGATAAGGAATTCGGTTAAAGATTTTGCCATAAAAAATGATTTAGAATTTTTTAATACCCGAAACCAAACGGGTTTATTAAGAACCCTAATGATTCGTACATCAAGCACTGGCGATATTATGGTAATGATTCAGTTTTTTAAAGAAGATAAAGAAAAACGTGAGTTATTATTGGATTTTATTGCTGAGACGTTCCCAGAAATAACATCTTTACAATACGTGATTAACGGAAAAGCAAACGATACTATTTATGATCAAGAAGTGATTTGTTATAAAGGAACCGATCATATTTTTGAAGACATGGAAGGTTTAAAGTTTAAAATAAACGCCAAATCCTTTTATCAAACCAACTCCAACCAAGCTTTAGAGTTATATAAAATTACCAGAGATTTTGCAGGTTTAACAGGCAACGAATTGGTTTACGATTTATATACTGGTACTGGCACCATCGCACAATTTGTTGCAAAACAAGCAAAAAAAGTTGTTGGTGTTGAAGCCGTTCCTGATGCTATTTCAGCTGCAAAAGAAAATGCACAATTAAATAATATAAATAACGTTGAATTCTTTGTGGGCGATATGAAGCATGTATTTAATGCAGATTTTATAAAAAGCAACGGAGTACCAGATGTAATAATTACCGATCCGCCACGTGATGGTATGCATGCAGCTGTAGTGCAACAAATATTAAACATAGCGCCAGAAAAAATAGTTTATGTAAGCTGTAATAGTGCCACACAAGCTCGAGATTTAGCATTAATGGATGCTCAATATAAAGTAACAAAAACCCAAGCAGTGGATATGTTTCCGCAGACATTTCATGTGGAAAATGTTGTACTTTTGGAACGCCGATAGATTGATTCCAATTAAAAACTAAATGTCATTCTGAGCTTGTCGAAGAATCTGTTCAAAATTAAAAATGAAATATTTTAAAATACTTATAATTCCTTTTCTACTGATAGCTTTACTTTCTATTAGTTGCGAACGCGATGATATTTGTCCTGAAAGCACACCCACAACACCAAGTTTAATCATTGATGTTTTCGATTTTAATAGTCAAGAAAACAAAAAGAATATATTCAATTTGGTTATTGTTGGCGTTGATAATGATGATATTTTACCCGGTTTTAGTTTTGTTTCAAGTAACAATTTAGTTTTACCTTTAAAAACCACCGCCAACACAACCCAATACACGCTAATAAAAGGAGCTTCAGTTAATGATAATGGTACACCAGAAGACCTAACTGATGATTTTATTGATGGTAATTACGATACCATAACAATAAATTATAGTAGAAAAGAACTATTTGTATCTAAAGCATGTGGTTTTAAAACGATTTTTGAAAACGTAACACTTACCATAGAAGATGATACTGATAACTGGATACTTTCCCAAACACCCTTAAACCCCAACCAATCTGTAGAAGATGAAACAACAACACACTTTAACATATTTCATTAGTAGTTTAGTGATACTAGTTTTTTGTGTGTCTGTTAATGCACAAAATGATAGTATTCCTAAAACAGTAAAAGATACTTTAATAATTAAGGAAAAATATGGTTTACGAATTGGTGCAGACTTGGGTAAACTAGCGCGTTCTTTTTTTGATGATGAATACAGTGGTTTTGAAATTGCTGCCGATTACCGACTTAAAAAACGAATCTACATTGCGGGTGAAATTGGTTTTGATGAAAAAACTACGGTAACAGATTATTTAGATATCACCAGTACAGGAAGCTATATAAAAGGTGGTATTGACTACAACATGTATCAAAACTGGCTGGATATGGATAACATGGTTTACACTGGTTTTCGCATTGGTGCCAGTACATTTAGCCAGAACTTAAATAGTTTTACTATATATAACACTAATCAATATTGGGCACGCCAGTTTACTTCAAACGATTTGCAAGAGTTTAAAGGTTTAACAGCCATTTGGGTAGAACTTATAATTGGTATGAAAGTAGAACTCTTCAATAATCTCTTCTTGGGGCTTAACGTGCAGCTTAAACTGATGGCAAGCGAAACCGAACCTGATAATTTTGGTAATGTTTTTATCCCTGGGTTTAATAAAACCTTTGATAGTAGCGGTATAGGTGTTGGCTATGGGTACACGTTATCTTACCGAATTCCGCTTTACAAAAAGAACAAATAACGGTTTTTTCTATTTATCAAATGCCCTAATGCTCACCGTATCTTCGGTTGGAAAATCTTCAGGAATTTCTTGAGTTACTTTACCAGTTGCTGCCCATTCTGCGCCTCGCTGAAACGTTGTTATAAAGCCAACACATTCCATGGAATAGTCCATGTGTCCCAAAGTAGAATGAAACGTTCTTCCCTTGCCGTAATCAATAGTCATTAAAAGGGGTTCATGTCTATTGGTTGCTTTGTTGCCAACATTGGAAAACCCTGTAGCTAATATTGCTACGTTTTCAGCAGGTCCTCTTAAAAGCTGATAAAGTTCGTCCTTTGCGTGCATCCAAGATTGGGGCAACCCTTTCATGATAGGGTGCTCTGGTTCTCGAGTTGTTAAAACAAACTCACGCTGAGGGCCATGATCTCCTCCTTTACCTTTTGTGGTATCGCGTTGTATTTTACCAATAGTATCGTAATAGATATAAGGGCCGCTTTTTTCATTTCTTCCGTCCCATCCACCAAGTGCTGTCATTTTATTAAATGCCTCCCATTCCCCCCAAGCATTATTTGCAGCATGTACAACTACAAAGCCACCGCCATTTTTCATGTAGGTTTCAAAATTGGCTTTTGTTGTCTCATTCCAATAAGAAGCTTTCCAACCAAAATTAGAAATAATCACATCATAGGCCTTAAAATTCGGACTATAATTTGGGTCAGGTTTTGGATTATCAACCGCTACATATTCTTTATTAGAACTAATAGGATATATGCTTAACAATTCTTTTATGTCGTTAACATTTTTCACATTATGATGTGGCCCTTGCCAAGTGTAAGCAGTACGTTCAATATCAACTTCAAACAAACCGGTTTCTTCCAAATAGCTTTTCATCATCATCGTGGTTTTTGGCCATACCCCATGGCTGTTTTCACCATCAATAATTAAGGCTTTTAATTTGGTTTTTTTCTGAGAATTGCAACCTTGTAAGCTAGTAAATAGGATTAGTGTACAAAGCATCATAAGTTTTTGAATATTGAACATAAAAAATGATTAAAATAATTTTGATTAAATATACAATAGAAAAATAAAACGTGACTCATAAAAAACAATTGAGCCAGGGCAAACGCATTAAACTCAACATTCCTATTTTTGGCCACGAATTACACTAATTAGCACAAATAAATGAGCTTAGCTCATTTTAAATTTGTGAAATGATTATCCAGAAATGATCGCGCGAATATAAAAATCTAAAGATTTTTAAAAAATTAGTGAATATTAGAGAAATTTGTGGCTTAATATTTTCAATGCGTTTGCCCTGACAATTGAGCTTAAATTAAGAGTCTGTTTAAAAATCCGTTAATTATTTTTTTATGTCCCTTTTTGCGCATTAATCTGTTAAAATTTTGAACCGTAACTACAGCTATACTTAAAAATTTTACCTCATACTGCATCAAAAATGACCTATAATCCCGATAATTATCGGGACTAATCACAAATTCTGAAACGGACTCTAAGACGGATAAGATAAAACTTTATTTTATCTTGAACAGGTAAAGTATGAAAACAAACAACTACACCTTATTCCTTTTTCTAATCATTTGTTCAAACGTTTTTACACAGACTAAGTTTGAACCCAAAGATGGCGAATGCTTATTTTTTATCGGGCAAGATATGGGTGCAACTGGTGGACTCAATAATTATACCGATGGTTATTGCGACCATTTTGATGTGCCAACAGGATTTACCGTTTACACGAATTTCTCACCAGGTGGCGAGTCGTTTGGGTTTTATGCAAAAGGAAACGATGGTATAAAAACAAAAGCCAATTGGGGTGCTGGCGATACTTGTGCACAATGTTATATAGATGATGACGATTATAAAAACTCCGTAATTGCTATCGGGTTATCTTTGGTAGGACATTAAAAGAAAGTTGGAAATGGAAAACACGATGCATTAATAAAGGAGCTGGGAAAATGGATAAAAGCTATCGAGCGTCCTGTTTTTCTTCGGATTGGTTATGAATTTGATGGTTGGGATTGGAATCACTATAATAAGAAACATTATTTAGCAGCTTGGAAACGTATTTATGATCTATTTGATGCCATGAAAATTGATAATGTTGCTTTTGTTTGGCAATCAAAAGGCACGGGTTCAAATCAGGCTATTTTAGAAAATTGGTATCCGGGTGATGATTTGGTAGATTGGTGCGGCTACTCCTATTTTGGTAATCCTGACCAAGAAATGCTCATCTTCGCTAGAAAGCACAATAAACCCGTATTTATTGCTGAAGCGACTCCCGTTATGGAAAGCGATGGTTTGTTTTTTGATACAGACTTAAGTAAACCCAAAATAGCAAAACATGTTTGGGATGCTTGGTTTGTTCCTTTTATCAAAACCATAAATCAAAATAAAGATGTTATAAAAGCCTTTTCATACATTAATGTGAATTGGTCTGTGCAACCCATGTGGATAAACAACCCTGTGTTTAAACAAGTAGATTCGCGTATTCAAGAAAGTGCTTATATTTCTGAAAAATGGATTGAAGAAATTAGTAAACCAAGGTATTTAAAACCTTCGCCCGAACTTTTTGATAAACTTCAAAACAAATAGTCTTTAAAATTACGTACCGATGGCAACAAAATACTCTGAGCAACCCTTAACGAAGGCAAAAGCAATTGGGAAATTGAAACGTTTTCTTCAAGGTTTTAATTTTTTTATAATTCTGCAAAAGTATTTATTGATTTTTGATAAGAAAATTCTACATTAGATTATCGAAATTTAATTTAAACTTTAACTTCATGGTAAATAAAGAAGTTGTGGTATCAACAGAGTTTAAAACTCATACTAAAAAAGCTATTACTGCTATTATACTTTTTGCGTTCGTATATTTTCTAATTTTTATATTTTCATTAGCACTCACAGTATTATGTGTTTATGGAGGCGTTTTATTAATTATAACGGTACCTCGTTTAATAACTATAGCTTTAGGGCTAGGTCTTGCTAGTTTAGGCTTTTTAGTCCTATTTTTTTTATTGAAATTCATATTTAAAAAGAATAAAATTGATCGCTCTCATTTAACCGAAATATCAGAAAGTGATCAACCTGAACTTTTTAAGATGATACATGAAATTGTAAATGAAGTCGGCACAGCATTTCCCAACAAAGTTTTTGTATCGTCCGATGTAAATGCATCCGTATTTTATGATTCCAACTTTTGGAGCATGTTTCTACCTATTAAAAAGAATTTACAAATCGGTCTCGGTTTGGTAAACACTATTCATTCAAGTGAATTAAAAGCCATTCTTTCACACGAGTTTGGTCATTTCAGTCAAAAAACAATGAAAGTAGGAAGCTATGTTTACTACGTGAACCAAGTTATTTTTAATATGCTTTATGATAATGAAGGTTTTGACAAAATGGTTCAACAATGGGCAAATGCCAGTGGTTACTTTGCTATTTTTGTTATTATTGCGGTAAGGATTGTTGAAGGTATTCAATGGATTTTACGTAAAATGTACGAGTTTGTAAATAAAAATTATTTAGGATTATCTAGAGAAATGGAGTTTCATGCTGATGAAATTGCGGCTAATGTTACAGGTTTTGAACCCTTAAAGAGCGCATTGCTTAGAATGAATTTAGCAGATTATTCCTTTAATGCTGTACTAGGTTTTTACGAAGGAAAAATATCAGAAAACATTAAAAGTCAAAACATTTTTAAAGAGCAATACTACTTAATTAACTTTTACGCCACAGAAGATAATCTTCCTATTATTAATGGCTTACCAAGAATAACCTTAGAAGAATTGAATAAATTCAACAAGTCTAAATTAGTTATCAAAGACCAATGGGCGTCCCATCCAAGCACCGAAGAACGGATAGCAAGTTTGGAAAGAACAAATTTATCGATAGTTAATCCTGAAAATAATCTAGCTAATACCCTATTTAAAAATATAGAGAAACTACAAGAAGCATTAACCACTAAAATGTTTGCCGAAGTAAAATATGAAGAAACACCCAAAAGAATTTCTTTAGATGAATTTGAAAAAGAATTTGAAAATGAATATGTAAAGAATTCCTTTTCAAAATCATTCAATGGGTATTACGATAACAAAACACTTGTGCCTTTTAAAATAAAAGACATTAATAACAACGAAAAATTACCAGCAACCATTGATACTTTATTTAGCGATAAACACGTAAACTTAAATTACGAAGTACTAGCTTTACAAAACGATATTGAAACCATTAAACAAATAAAGAATAAAACACTAAAAATTAAAACCTATGATTACGATGGGAAAAAATATAAAGTCAAAGAAAGTGATTCTTTGATAAAGCAACTTCAAAGTCAGTTAGATAGTATGAACGAAAGCATTAAAGAAAATGATATTAATATTTTTAGATTCTTTAAAAAGGTAGAAAAAAATAGTGATGCATCAAAGTTAACCCAACTCTACACAACGTTCTTTGAGTTTGATAAAGAATTCGATTCTAAATTTAAAGTTTATACCGAGTTATCAGATAAATTACAGTTTATAAATGTTACAACACCTTACGACCAAATAAAATCTAATTTTATTAAAGTAAAATCTTTAGAAGCTAAACTTAAAGAAAATATTAAGCAGTTTACAAGTGATGATAAATACAAAACAGAAATGACCAAAGATATAAAAGAGAGTTTTGAAACTTACCTGTTAAAAGATTGGCAATATTTTGGAACTCAAAATTATATTGATAAAAACTTAGAAACGCTTTTTATGGCTATAAACAATTATGCCTATATATTATCTAGAGGTTATTTTTTGCATAAAAAAGAAGTGCTAGATTATAAAGTATTGTTATTAGATAAAATGAAAGTGGCATAACTTAATTACTAACATTAAGTAGAACTAAGTATTATTTAAAACAATCTAATCTCAACTTGCTAAAGGCTAGCGCGAGCATCTTGCTCGTGTCATTAAATATGTCTCGCACAACTAAGTTATTTCAATACTTGGAGAAATAGCATAAAAACTTAAAAAAATAATGTCATTACTGTTTTTACAGGAATTTAGTTCGTGTACTTGCCTTTACTCTGTCTTTATTATTAAAAAAAAGGAAAAGGTGGTTTAATAAATATCCACATTTAATTATCCCTCGCTAGCGCGAGCATCCTGCTCGTGCCGTTAAACTTACTAAGCAAATTATAATCCTAGTCATGATTTATGGGATTCCTGCCTACACAGGAATTCTACTTCATATACTTCCCCTTTTTACTCCCTTCATACATCACATACTTAACCAAACGCGCTTCCAATTTCGCATTAAACAAATGTATTTTTCGTGAAGGTCGCAACCCAACATGTTTTAATGCATCCAAGTTTGAGGTAATAAACCAAGCATCAGTACCTGGGTAGTTTTGTTTTAGGGTATCGCCAATATTGGCGTAAAACTGTTCCATATCAATATCTAAACGCTCACCGTATGGTGGGTTAAATACCATGTGTAGTTTTTCGTGGCCTGCTTTTTGGGTTTTAAAGAAATCTTCGTGTTTTACTTCAATAAAATCTTCTAATTGGGCATTTTTTATATTGTCTTTGGCTTTATTAACCGCACTTGGTGCTTTATCGTAACCCACAATTTTATGATGGAAATCTCGGATTTTACCTAGTAGCGATTCTTCTATTTTTTCAAATAATTCCACATCCCAATCTTGCCAACGTTCAAAAGCAAATTCTTTACGCATCAGGTTTGGTGGTATGTTACAGGCTATCATAGCAGCTTCAATAAGCATGGTGCCAGAACCACACATAGGGTCCATAAAATCGGTTTGTCCGTCCCAACCCGACAGCATGATTAATCCTGCTGCCAACACCTCGTTTATAGGTGCAATGTTAGTGGCGGTTTTATACCCACGTTTATGCAGGGAATCGCCAGAGGAATCTAACGAAATGGTACATTGGTGTCTATCGATATGGACGTTTATTTTTAGGTCGGGGAATTTTAAATCGACGTTTGGACGTTGCCCATCGGTTTCTCTAAATTTATCAACAATGGCATCTTTTGTTTTTTGTGCGATGTATAGCGAATGCGAAAATAAATCGGAATGAATAGTAGCATCTACTGCCAAGGTTCCGGTGGCTTTCATGTACTGCGTCCAGTCCATTTTATAGATGTTATCATACAAATCCTGCTCGTTATTGACTCGAAAGGCATGTATGGGTTTTAATATTTTAACGGTGGTACGCAATGCTAAATTACATTTGTACATAAAGCCTTTATCGCCACTAAAAGCTACATTACGCACGCCTTTTTTTACGTGCATTGCACCGAGTTGTGTGAGTTCGTTTGCTAATAAATCTTCAAAGCCAAATAGGGTTTTGGCTACCATGTTGAAATTTTCTTCCATTTTTTTCGTCAAATACCTTGCAAAAATAACGTAATTTTGCGGCAAACGTAAAGTTTATTGATAATTCGGGTTAAGGATTGATGCGGCATCCTTTTTTGTGCTTTTACCAACGTTGATGATAACTGAAATTAGGATGTTATCTAAATGCTTGATAAGATACTGAAACACGTTTAGCACAAAAAAGATATAGCGGAAAGCCTGACCTTGTGTTGCTAAACAACACGAGGTAACCCCCATAGAATAAAAAAAGATTCCTGCCTACGCAGGAAGTTTATATGACTAAAGACACTACAAAATGGTTTACCTCTTGGTTTGATACGCCATTTTACCATATTTTATATAAGGATAGGGACCACACCGAGGCGCATGCGTTTATGGATACCTTGACCAATTATTTGAATTTGCCCGAGGGCGGGACTATTTTGGATTTGGCTTGCGGAAAAGGGCGGCATGCCTTATATTTAAACACTTTGGGCTATGATGTAACGGGGGTTGATTTGAGTGAAAATAGCATTGCCTACGCAAAACAGTTTGAAAACCACCGCTTGCGATTTGAGGTGCACGATATGTGTAAACCATACCCAAAAACCTTTGATGCGGTTTTTAATTTGTTTACCAGTTTTGGATATTTTGAAAAGGAAGATGATAACTTAAACACCATTAAAGCGATTAAAGCGAACTTGAATGATTATGGTTTTGGGGTGATTGATTTTATGAATAGTGATTTTGTGATTGATAATTTGGTGCCAGAAGACACCAAAACGGTTGATGATATTGTTTTTAATTTGAAGCGCTACGTTGCCGATGGGCATATTGTAAAGGCTATTAGTTTTACGGCGGATGGTGCCGATTATAATTTTCAAGAACGGGTACGGGCATTCACTTTACAGGATTTTGAATTGCTTTTTGAACAGGCTGATGTACATTTACTGGATGTTTTTGGCGATTATAAATTACGGAAGTTTAATCCGAAAACATCGGAACGATTAATACTAATTTTCAAATAACCAGTCGATAATCGGCCAATAATTGGCATTTAATTATACTCACTGTTGTGGGTAATTGTTTTATAAATGAATAAGTTTCTTTTTCCCATACTGGCGGTTATTATTGGTGTTGCTATTGCTGCACTGTCTAAAAACAAAAAAACGTGGAACACCAAGCTCCTACTCTCTTTTAGTGGGGCGTTTTTATTGGCGCTAACCTTGTTTGAATTACTACCCGAAGTGTACAACCATTTGGAGACCAAACTTACCGGACTGTTTATTATGAGCGGTATTTTGCTTCAAATTGTTTTGGAACTCTTCTCTAAAGGTGCCGAACACGGGCATGTGCACATCCATAAACATGAAACGGGTTTTCCGTGGTTGTTGTTTGTTAGTTTGAGTATTCATAGTTTTTTAGAGGGGTTCCCCATACACGAACATAACGATATGGTTTACGGGGTTTTAGTGCATAAAATACCTATAGCTGCTTTAATTAGTATGTTTCTATTTCAGTCGAAATTCAGCAAATTACAAATCGTAGCGTTTTTAGTGGTTTTTACTGTAATGACACCTTTGGGAACTTTAATTTCGAACACTGCCAACATTAGTGAAGGTTTAGCACACAGCATAAATGCGATTGTTATTGGTATATTTTTCCATATTTCTACCACCATTTTGTTTGAAAGTGGCGAGGGACATAAGTTTAATTTGTCGAAATTTATCGCTATTGTTTTAGGGGTTGGGATTGCTTATTTTATTTAAAAAGCCTTTCCCTAACCCTTTCCGAAGGAAAGGGAACTGTTATGGAAAATGAGGAATTAACTGCCTTGGTGTTAAGCCCATAGGTTTCAAAATTCCAAAAAATAAATACTAAATTCCAAAGCATAAAAAGAGGCAAGTCTCTGATGGTATTAAATCCTGAAAATAAATAAAATAAAAGATAAAGAGTAATCACACAAGAGTGTCTCCTTCCCTTTGGGAAGGATTAAGGATGGGCTTTTAATGTTTAGCAAGGAAGAATCACGCATATTACGACAGGAATTCTGGACGAGTTTTGGAAAATCGTTTCCGCGGAAATGGATTTTATACAACACCAAATTGAAAGGTCTTAATCTTAAATTTCATTTCGATACCAAAACCGCTTTGGTGGCTCTAGATTTGGAAGATGATTTAGAAAATCGCATAAAATACTGGGAAAAACTAGAAGCTTTAAAGTCTATTTTTTTGGATGAGTATCTACCCGATGCTATTTACGAAGAAGCGTATTTTTTAGAAAACGGTAAAGAGATTTCCCGTATTTATGTGCCTTTGGAACAGAAAGTTTCTATTCATAACAAAAACACTTGGCGTGAGGTTATGGAGTTTTTTAATAAAAAAATGAGTTTATTTGAGGCTTTTTTTGAGGAATATAGAGATGTGATTGATTCTTAAATCAAACACATTACCGCTTTTGTACAAAATAAAAATTACGCATAATTACTTATTTGCTTTGTGATGATAAAATTTTAACTTCGCTTACTTGTGCTGAACTTGTTTCAGTATCGTCTGATATAAAACATTAAAACGATTTCATATCATTAAAGTTAGCAACCATTTGGACATCTGAACTGAAAACAATAATTTTAAATTAAATGGAAGAGAGAATTAAATTATTAGAAAGTGAAATAGAAAAACTTCGAGATAAACTTAACTTACTCGAAAAGAATCATGAAATAAGCTTAAAAAACACCATTGAATCTATCAAAGTTTTTACAGATTTCATGCAAGACAATAATAAATTAACTAAAAAAATTGAACATAATTTCATAACTCTTGAAGAAAATGATGAGAAAACTTACAAAAAAGTTAATGAGATAATAACAATGATTAATGACATGAAAAGCGATCGAATTTAGAACAAAAAAAAATCACTCTTTTGAAATGAATGAACCAAACACCGAAGAATTAAATTCTAAAATATTTAATTTAATTAAAAAAAGTAAAGAAATCGAACATAACGACTTATTGGTTCAAATTGGTTTAGACACTTATTATACTAATCGTTCTCTTGATATTCTTAAAACAGAATACAACTTAATTTCAATATACGGCTCTAAATTAACTCTTTCTGAAAAAGGTCTTAAATACAAGTCGTTTGCATCGTATTTAAAATCATTAAAACATAATCCGAATTCTACGCATCAAAATCTATAATTAATATTAACTGGCTCTTCGATTATAGTAGTTATTATTTTTGGAATCCTTAATTATAGATTGAGCGTTCAAAAATCTGATTTGAAAGAAGAGTATAAAGTTTTGGAATCTAAATATATAAGTTATAAAGATTCAGTCCAAACAAGGAATATCGAGATTTTGAAAATTGAATCAGAAAATCAAAGAGACACAACAAAAACTAAATAATAAAAACGGTTGCCAACAAATAAGTATATAAAAAATTGCTGTTTTTAGCTTAGACAATGTTGGTTGCCTGTTTGCTAGATTCTGATTTTCCTTCGGAAAACCCTCGCACATAAACCCACAACTATCCTTATACGTAAACAATAAGCGCAACTCAAAAAACATCTCGTTTTCAAACCATTTTAACCATCTCATAATCATCCATCACAAATCCGTTGCCAATATCTTGAATGAGTTCTCGAACATTTTTGAATCCCATTCTTTCATAAGCTTTAATGGAATTGGTATTGTGTTTATTTACCGTTAATCGAATCTTGTTTAATTGATCATTTTTAGCTTTTTCTTCAATAAAATCCATCATGGTTTTACCGATACCTTTTCCTCTATAATCACTTAAAACATATATTTTACTCAAAAACAAATGTTCAGATTCCAGTTTAATAGACATATATGCAACGGGTAGTTCCTCGTAAAAAACAGTGTAATATTCGTATCCTGTTGCGACTTGTTCTTTTATGGCTTTAACCGACTGAAACTTATCAAGCATATAATCTATTTGAGGTTTCCCAACAATGGGAATGTAATGGGCGCGCCAAATGGTATTGGCTAATGTTTCAATTGTCTCAAAATCATGCGTTTTATTTGCTTGTTTTATAACTGTCATATCACGTAAAGAAATATCATAAAAAAATGACAAATTGCACCAGATAAAACAAATAAGTGCCAAATAACGTGGTTATAGGGTATTTTTTGAATGGCATAAAAAATAATACCAACGGTATAGGATAATCCGCCTGCAAATAAAAATAAAATACCATCGCTTCCTATTGCTTCCGATAAATTTGAAAAATCAAAAACAATGAGCCAACCCATTACTAAATACAGAAGCGTTGAAAATATTTCAAATTTTCCAGTGAAAAACAACTTTAAAACAACACCAAAAGCAGCAATTCCCCAAACCACCCAAAAGAGTGTCCACCCTAAACTTTGCTCTAAAGAAATTAATAAAACTGGGGTGTAAGTGCCAGCAATAAGGATGTAAATACTAATGTGATCTATAATTCTGAAATAGTGTTTTCTCCTCTCGTTCTTAAAAGCATGGTATAGGGTTGATGCTGTAAATAAAACGATGATAGAAATACCATAAACAATGACACTAAATAAGCTCCAATCGGTTTTATTGGTATCAAAAACAATAAGCAACACCAATGCAGAAACACCTAATAATACACCAATAGCGTGTGTAAAGGTGTTTAGTTTTTCTTCAAAAGGGGTTTGGATACGCATAATTAGTTTCGCGTCTTTTCAGGTTCCAATGCTTTTTCTGAGTTACTGTATAGCCATTTATTGGTTAAATCGTAAAAATCAAAAGGTATAGCCGATTTCTGGCGTTCCAATCGTCCGCTTCGAAAATTACGTTGTAAAATATCTTCAATTAAATAATCTTCTTTCTCATTAATGGGATCGAACTCGCGCTTCAAAGAAATATCAAACATACTCGCTGTGGTATTGTACCAAAAGGCGCGCCAGCCACTACGTAATTCCTTTATTAAATCAAAAGCTGAAGTTCCTGTTTGGCGATGAATCAATTTTACTAAAATTTGTCCTTCGGTGCGTGACATTTTTTTTAATTCATCGGAAAACTCACCTTCAATATATTTTTGAATCATTTTGGTATATCGCTTTTTATCCCGTTTTTTGGTCAGTGTCGCTAATCGAGAATTCATCGAATCCAAACGTTCCGAAGCTAGTTTAGCATACGGATAGACTTTAAGGGTTTTACGGCGAAGAATTAAATACCGGACCCTATCTTCTTTACTATCAAACCTCAGCTTATGCAAAAGCATCACTTCCTCTAAATCTATTGAAGTTCTAGGAATAGAATCGCCTTCGATAATAAGATATGTTACTTCAGTAGAATCCTGCTCAACAGTGCTAATTTGGGCAAATAGTAAAACAGGAAAAAGTAAGAGTATATATTTTAAAAATTTCATTCCTATGATCTGAGGCATATAACGTGCCAAAATTACTAATTTACGTACTTATAAACCTTAAATTTTTACTAATATTATATAAATTTGGTTGAATATAAAAACCCACAAACAAAAGCTGTGTGTGGGTCACACCCTAAAAACCCACCGCACATTTAGCACATTTGGTTTTGCCCAACCCTAAAAGCCTACCCTTCGCAAAACCAAAAGAGCTAAATCACCCACCCGCTGACAAAACTGGCGTCTTGATAAAATCATATTTAAGCATTTGCTTAAATAAGAAAATTATTTATATCTTTGCTGCGTTATTAAATCCTAAACAGGAAAATTATGGAAAACAATCAATCGTGTATAAGAGTATTTGCCGACAAAGTGCAAATTAAAAATTGCAGGGAGACCTTGCAGGGAAACGAAAAGGCATTTGGACAGTTGAGCGGTTTGTTGGCTCTTGCAGGTAATGAAGTAAGATTGAAAATCTTGTTCCTATTAGAAGAAGAGAATGAACTCTGCCCTTGCGACTTGTCGGACATTTTGGGAATGAGCATACCTGCTGTTTCTCAACATCTTCGAAAACTCAAAGATGGAAACGTCATTAAAGGGAGAAGAGAAGGACAGACCATTTTTTACGCTTTGAAACAAGAGCAACTGACCTTACTTCGACCATTTTTTAAGCACATTATTAATCACTCAAAAAAGGAAATAGTATGAACAAGAAAACAAACAGACTTGTTGGAGCGGGAGTGCTTTCCGCAGTAGCAGCTTCACTTTGCTGTATCACGCCAGTATTGGCATTAATATCAGGAGCATCGGGCGTGGCTTCCACTTTTTCTTGGATGGAACCTGCTCGACCTTACTTAATCGGGATTACCATATTGGTATTGGCTTTTGCTTGGTATCAAAAGTTAAAACCAAGAACTGCCGAAGAAATCCAATGCGATTGTGAAGAAGACGAGAAAAAGCCATTTATACAGACCAAAACATTTTTGGGAATTGTAACCGTTTTTGCTGCCTTGATGTTGGCGTTCCCATACTATGCACCCGTATTTTACCCTTCCAACGACAAAAAGGAAATCGTAATTGTGAATGCTTCAGATATTCAAACCGTAATTTTTGATATTGAAGGAATGACTTGCAATGGTTGTGCTTCGCACGTTGAAAATGAAGTAAACAAATTACCAGGTATTGTTAAGGTAGATGCAAGCTACGAAGAAGCAACTGCCAAAGTAGAATTTGACCAGACCAGAGTGGGTTTGGCTCAAATTGAAGAAGCCATCAACGGCACAGGTTACAAAGTGGTAGACAAAAAGTAAAATTTTTTGTTCTGCTTATTTAAGAATTTAATTAAATTATTACAAATGAAAAAAGAAACCATACAACTCGACATATTGGGAATGACCTGTGACGATTGTGCCACAGGCATAGAAAAACTCTTTGATGGCAAAAATGAAATCATTAATAAAAATGTAAGCTATGAAAACGGCAAAGGCGAATTTACTTATGACGCGAACACCATTTCCAAGGATGACATCATCAACACAATCAACGGTACGAAAAACTATCGTGTAAAAGGTGAAATTCCAGAAAATGAAAGTGGTAAAAATAATCTGTTCGACCTGATTATCATCGGTGGTGGTTCGGCTGCATTTTCGGCAGCCATTAAAGCCGAAAGTTTGGGTTTAACTACACTAATGGTAAACGGTGGTTTGGATTTTGGCGGAACTTGCGTAAATGTGGGCTGTGTGCCTTCTAAAAACCTTATTAGAGCTGCCGAAACGGTGTATCACACTAAGCATTCCAATTTTAAAGGCATAAAGCCTAAAGGAGCAGACATTGATTTTGCCCAAATTATAAAGGATAAAAAAGAGTTGGTCGCTACATTACAGCAACAAAAATATATGGATGTGGTAAGTGATTTTAAAAACCTGACAATGCTTGAAGGTTGGGCAAAATTCAAAGACAACAAAACCATTGAAGTGAACGGTAAGGAATACAAAGCCCTCAAATTCATCATTGCCACAGGTGCAACAACAAACATCCCAAACATTGAAGGCTTGAACGAAATTGACTACTTGACCAATGTTTCCCTTTTTGATTTGGAAGAAAAACCCGAGAGCCTGACCATTATGGGTGCAGGTTACATAGGATTGGAAATCGCAATGGCTTACAATCGATTGGGCGTAAACGTGCGTATCATCGAATTTACGGACAGGGTATTACGAACTCAAACGCCAGACATCAGTGAAGCATTGGAAATCCAAATGCGAAAAGAAGGCATTGACATACTTCCCAACTTTCGTGCAGTAAAATTTGAGAGACAAGGACACGAGACTATTATTCATTGTAAATGTCCTGACGGCTCATTTACTAAAATTGTAGAAAAAGGAAGAGTAGTTATAGCCACAGGGACAAAACCAAATACAGACAAATTAGGACTGCATAATATCGGGCTGACTTTAACGGAAAGTGGACACATTGCAGTAAGTGAAAAAATGGAAACTAATTTGCCCAATGTGTATGCAGTAGGAGACGTAGCAAATACACCCGCTTTCGTTTACACCGCAGCTTTTGAAGGAAAAATTGCCATAGAAAATGCCTTTATGGGAGTTGAAAACAAAGCCGATTATTCTTCATTACCTTGGGTCGTTTTTACCGACCCGCAAGTGGCGGGTGCAGGCTTGGACGAAGCGCAGGCAGAGGTCCAAAACATACCATTTGAAGTTTCTAAATTGGAATTGAAAGACGTGCCAAGAGCCATAGCAGCAAACGACACAAGGGGCTTTATCAAACTCATTCGCAACACCGAAACCGACAAACTAATTGGTGCAAGAGTGGTCGCTCCTGAAGGTGGAGAACTTATCCAGCAATTGAGTATGGCAATCAAATACGGAATAACCGTGAAAGATTTAGCGGACAGTTTCTACCCATATCTGACTTTGGGAGAAGGCATCAAATTAGCAGCGATAACTTTTGGAAAAGACATATCGAAGTTAAGTTGCTGTGCCAGTTAATCCCAACCAAAGGGCACACACTCTTGCAAGTTCATTATTTGCGGATATTCATTTACAATCGGCGTCTATTATCGTTTGAGTTTGTATCTATAAGTTTGTTGTAGGGATCTACACCTACCTCAACAGGTTTTTCATCAACTATAATAGTTACAGTATTATTTATTTCTGTGATTTTATGCTTTTTCAAATAGAGTTCAATTTCTTTCATCTTTCCGTCCTCACCTTCTTCTTCGGCAAAAACACCAATATCAATATAATCAGCTAATGGCACCGATAAAATAGGTTTCCTCATGTCTTCTGTTTTATAAGAGATAGAATCTTTACCTTTTTCACTATAAAATTTCTTTCCCTTTTCATCGTTTCGATATTTACTTACTTCAAATTCAATATCCAATTGGTATTTACCATGTTCCAACGCTTTGGAAGTGACATCTTTAATTCTGTTTTCATAAAGTGTAATGGTTTTAAACATGTCATTAATTGTGTATTTTAAGGAATCTGGAGTGACTTCCTCTATAAAATTAACCATATCAATAGACGTCGTATATGGTGGGTATTGAAACTTTACTTTTTCAACGTACTTTTCTAAAGCATCATTTAAAACATCTTCACCAATATAATCGCTTAACGCATAAAACACCAAAGAGCCTTTTTGATATCGGATGTAGCCTTGTCCGTCATTATACATTAATGGTTTTTCACGTTTCCTTTCAAACGTTCGTTGTGTTAAATAATCATCTAAAGCTTTCTTTAAAAACTTACGCATTTTATCTTTTCCTTGTTGATGCTCTAAAACTTTAAGCGACACATACTCGGATAAACTTTCTGATAACATGGTAGCACCTAAAACATCTGCACCAATAACTTGATGCGCCCACCATTGATGTGCCACTTCGTGCACTGTAATAGCAAACGGATAATCTACACCGCCTTCATCAGTATCGTCAACATCGGCAATAAAGCCAACACCTTCTGAAAACGGAATGGTGTTTGGAAATGATTGTGCAAAAGATCCTGCCGTTTTGGGGAATTCAATGATTCTAGCTTGTTTATGTTGGTACGGGCTAAAATTTTTAGCGTTATAATCCAATGACGCTTTCATGCCCGCCATCATTCTATCCAAATTATATTCGTGCCCTTTATGATAATAGATTTCAAGATTAACATCGTTCCATTTATCTTTTACAACTTCATATTTCGCAGAATTAAAGGCATAGAAATTCAAGATTTTACTATCCATTTTATAATGAAAATAGCGGCGTCCATTTTCTGTCCATTCCCTTTGCAGATACCCAGGTGCAATTGCAATTTGATCTTCGGACGTGCTAACCGTAGCCTCAAAATCTATCCAGTCTGAATCTTTACTAATATACGTATTTCCTAATGCCGTAGAATCTGATGGATGTGGTTTTAAATCGTTTGGTGGCAACCCGTATTTTTCTCTGGTTTTGTTATCCGTTAATTCACTCCCATTGTAACCTAAAGACGGGAATACCTGAAAATTATTGATAAATGTTCCGTTTGCAATAACAGGCGAATTCTTATTCAACCAAGTATTTGGTTTATTCTTAACCGTAAATTTAAGTTCTAAACTATCACCTGGCTGTAACGCTTGTTTCAGTTTATAAATATCGAAATTATAAATAGTATCTTCCGAAACCAAATCGACTTCCTTGTTAAAGGTAAACGTGCTCGGGTATTCGTTATGATTTAATAAAAGCGTATCTATAACCGTTGTTGTTTTATTAACCATGAGATATGTTCCATCGGCTTGAAAATCTAGAGATTTTGGGAAAACATTCATATTCACTTTAACCGCTATAATACGAGGTTGGGGTTTATCTTCATATTTTTTATAGGTCTTCTCCCACTCTACGGTTTGTAGTTCGCGCTCTTTTGAGGATGTTCTTTCATTTACAACATTATTCTCATGGTAAATTTTAAATCCTAATGATAAAAAAACAATTCCTAAAACAGTTAATAAACCTATAGTTTTAAAATCTAAACGCCTTTTTGCAATTTGTAATCGCTCTTTAAATGAATTTGGAATTCCTCGCATCCAAAATAATCCTGAAAGTATTAACAATATCAATCCACAAACAAACCAATATATTTTATGTGCAAAATATTTGTTGAATGAAACACCATACCCATTCATATCAGAATATTGATAATTTGGGCTTTGATTATATTTAAATACAGATTGCTCAATACCAGCAAACGATAATAAAGGAAGGCCTATTAAAATAACAATTAACACAAACAATCCCAGATATTGGTTTTTAATAAGTGTTTGAATCAATATGGCCAAAAATGCCCAAATCACAAAATGAATAAACATTAATACGTACAATTCATATAAATAATGTCCAATTTCAAAATTATAATATCCTTTATAAACTTGAAATGAAACACCTGCAACCAAAATTGTAGCTAATAGCACCAATTGCATTTTTAATAACGCAATACATTTAGATAATAAAAGTGTCCAGTTTTTTACGGGAGTAACATCTACCAGATGATTTATGCTTGCCATTTCACCTCTACGAATTAACATTCCTGCATACAAGAAAGTCAATAAATTAATAAAAAAGGTGAATGCTGTTCCTGGGAGCAATAACATTTGCCAAGTCGTTGGATAGGTTTTTGTACCAAATAATTCACCAGCTGTAAGGGCAAAAATCAATAATGATATTAAACCAACAATAACGATTGCAATAAAAGGCCAACTTTTAATAATATATTTGAAATCTATTTTTGAAAGTTTCCAAGTGATTTTAATAGCATTCCAAAATGAGAAATCATAATTCACTTTAGGTATTTCTACACGTGTAATTCCTCCAAAATTTTGCTTTGTGCTACGTGCGCCTTTATCTTTTTTAAAGTTGAACGTAAACGCATTTTGACTGAATGAAAACATTCTATAAACACCAGCTAGAACTAAGGCTGTAACTCCTAACCATAATAATCGATTATAAATAACAACGCCTTTAAATGGAGGCATTAATTCGTTTTGTTCAGAAACTGTCCAATAGCGTGTATAATAGTTTGCAGCTTGACCACCAAATGGATCGAAAAGTGCTGTTAAAAAACGGTTATCGGGGTTTGACAAAAAACTTTCAGCAACAGCTTGAATAAACATTAATAAAACCACTGTAATAAATCCTGCTGCAATATTTCTGCTATAGGTTACAACACCAAAAACTATTGCACCAAACAATAATACATTCGGGATAATATAAACCAAGTAAGAATGTAAATATGCTGAAATATTAAATGCTCCAACTATTTCCGAATTAGTTCCTGGCAAACGAAAACCTATAAATAAACCAATTCCTGCAACCAAAATTATCAATAGAACTATTAAAAACGCACTCAAAAATTTTGCAGATAAATAACTTGTTTTACTAAATGGATAAGAATACAAAATTGAGTGCATGTCACTCTTATAATCCCTGTATACTGAAAATCCAATAATTGATGGAAATAAAAAGAATAAAAAAATGGCCATGGTATTAAATAATGCATTTATAGCCAATGGGGAGTTTACAATTTTTGAAGAACCTGTTGTAACAACTAATCCATCAAATATTCCTGCTGAACTTGATGATAGAAATATTGCTAACAAAAAGAAAATTATAGTGTAAATGTAAATAGCTGGCTTTTTTAACCAATATTTCAATTCATGAAAAAATATAGTAGAAAACATTATGTGTATTTTTTAATTAATAAAAAGGCTTTTAGGCAAGAATGGGCTCATCTTGTTTTAAAGCAATAAAATACACATCGTCCAATTGTGGATTTGCCAATTTAAAATCATCTGCTGGCTTTTCCGCAGCATGTACCCTTATGTTTAAGGTATTATCTTGATTGTAGTTAGAAGACAATACTTTATACTCAGCTTCCATAGCTTCCAAATCATCACGTTCTATAATTTTGGTCCAAATTTGCCCTTTAATTTCTTCGGTAGCCTCAGTTGGTGTGGTATGCTTTAAAATGCGTCCTCCATTTAAAATAGCCATTTCGTTACACAATTCCTTTACGTCATCAACTATATGCGTTGAAAAAATAACGGTGCAATTGGTACCTACTTCGCGTAAAACATTTAAGAAACGGTGTCGTTCTGCAGGATCTAATCCAGCCGTTGGTTCGTCAACAATAATCAATTTTGGATTATTCAATAACAGCTGAGCGATCCCGAAACGCTGTTTCATACCTCCCGAATAACCTGCTACGTCCTTTTTTCTAACATCATATAAATTAGTGATTTCTAAAACTTCCTTCACCAAAACTTCTCTATCAGATTTGGAACTTACGCCCTTTAAGGTTGCGAAATAATCCAATAATTTTTCAGCAGACATTTTGGGGTAAACACCAAAAGATTGTGGTAAATAACCCAAAACTTTGCGAAGTGCCATTTTATCCTCTAATATATTAATATCTCCAAATTGAATTGAACCAGAATCAGGGCTTTGCAATGTAGCGATTGTGCGCATCAAGGACGATTTTCCAGCACCGTTTGGCCCTAATAATCCGAACATACCAGATCCTATTTCTAAGTTTAAATTATCAATGGCCTTAACGCCATTTTTATACGTTTTTGTCAAATCCTTGATGGCTAATTTCATTTGATTCTATTTTAAGTTGAATTATATTTCTAATAAGTATAAAAACTATACATTTTGTTACAAAATATTTTCAAAGGACTATTAAAAACTAAATAAATCCTATTATTTTTACAAAATACAGTAAAAAAACGACGTCATAATTTTAATGACTCGATAAATAACAAAACAACCTTATGGCTACAAAAAGCATACTCAATAAAAAGTCGATGGCCTTTTTAGAAAAATATTTAAATAATGCAGCTCCAACTGGGTACGAATGGACAGGGCAAAAGCTTTGGATGGATTATTTAAAACCTTATGTTGATGAGTTTATTACCGATACCTATGGAACGGCCGTTGGGGTTATAAACCCAAAAGCAAAATACAAAGTAGTTATTGAAGGGCATGCCGATGAAATTTCTTGGTATGTAAATTACATTTCAGATAATGGGCTTATTTATGTGATTAGAAATGGCGGTAGCGATCATCAAATCGCTCCGAGCAAGATCGTGAACATCCATACCAAAAATGGTATTGTAAAAGGTGTTTTTGGTTGGCCAGCCATACATACGCGTGATAAATCTAAAGAAGAGGCTCCAAAACCAGATAACATTACTATAGATGTTGGCGCAAAAGATAAAAAAGCCGTTGAAAAAATGGATATCCACGTAGGGTGCGTAATTACCTATCCAGATGAATTTCATATTCTAAATGGTGATAAATTTGTGTGTCGCGCACTAGATAATCGTATTGGCGGATTTATGATTGCCGAAGTGGCACGATTACTTAAGGAAAATAAACAAACACTGCCTTTTGGACTATACATTACGAATTCCGTGCAAGAAGAGATTGGTTTACGTGGTGCCGAAATGATTACTCAAACGATCAAGCCAAATGTGGCTATAGTTACTGATGTTACTCATGATACCACTACCCCGATGATAGAACGTAAAAAAGAAGGGCATTTAGAAATGGGTTTAGGTCCTGTTGTGGCTTACGCACCTGCGGTACAACAAAAACTGCGTGATTTAATTACCGAAACTGCCAAAGACAAGAAAATCCCTTTTCAACGTTCTGCTTGTTCGCGCGCTACTGGAACAGACACCGATGCTTTTGCTTATAGCAATGGTGGCGTAGCCTCGGCTTTAATTTCATTACCTCTTCGCTACATGCATACTACGGTTGAAATGGTACATAAGGATGATGTTGAAAATGTTATAAAATTAATTTACGAAACACTATTGACTATTAAAGATGGTGAAACGTTTAGTTATTTTAAATAAATTATTTTGTCATTCCCGCGAAGGCGGGAATCTTTTTTATAACACCTAATGGACGAATACATTGACATTGTTGATAAATACGGTAATCCAACAGGTGAATCAGAACTTAAATCTGTAATTCACCAAAAAGGATATTATCACAATACCGCGCATATTTGGTTTTACACATACGGTGGCAACATACTATTATCGCAACGGTCTGCTAAAAAACCCATTTGCCCATTACTTTGGGATGTTTCAGTAGCTGGACATATTGATGCTGGCGAATCTATTAAAACTGCAGCCATCAGGGAAACCCAAGAAGAAATAGGCTTAACAATTACCCAAGAATCTTTACAAAAAATTGGTGTTTTTAAATGTCTTCAGAGTTATGATAATGGTATAAATGACAATGAATTTCATCATACCTTCATAAGTGAATTAAAAGTACAGTTATCAGAATTAATACCTCAAGAGGAAGAAGTTGAAGCACTAAAATTGGTTTCAATTGATGAATTTAAATCTATATTAAATAATATAGGAGCTAATAATCACTTTGTGCCATCTAACAAAGCGTATTACGAAGTGGTACTTAAAAACATTATTGAAGCAGTCGCTAAAAAATAAGTGTCCGTAAGTTGAAAATCCCTTCTGAAATTTATGTTTTTAGCAAAATACCTTTTTTAAAACTCCTTCCCTTTTTTAAGGGAAGAGCTTGTGCCGAATTCACTTCTGTATGGCTTTGATTTCACTAAAAGAAATCAAAGTCGGAAGGGTTAAACTCACTAATTTATACTGTTTTTGTCTTCCGAATACTTATTTTTTAAAAACCTAGTAGGTCTGAAAGTTTATATATAACGAAAGTTTTGATTTTTAGCGTGTTGTGATTTATGAATTATTTTTTGTCATGTACTCAGCCCTTTAACAGCAAATGATGTATAAAATCCAACTTTTTAAATACTTCATTAGGCACTATAAATGGATAAATATCAGGGACACCCATCGAGCGATTTAAACTGTTTACAGCCGATGTTAGTTGCATATTAGCGTCAAAAATAATCTTAAAATCGTTAGTTATATAAGGATTCGGACAATTTGAAGATTGGTTTAAACGGTTTTGTGCTAAACTATCAGTAAATGTTAAACCTAAATGATGCCCTGTTTCCAGTGTATCCATAATATGCAGATAATGCGCCCAGGTTTCAGCCCAATCTTCCCATGGGTGCGAACTCGCATACTTACTTATAAATTTTTGATTCCAATTTGAAGGTGCTCCATTTTTATAGTGGGTTTCAAGAGCTAGACCATAATCCTGTGTTTCATCACCAAACAGATTTCGAAACCCTTGTAAATCAACTTGGTTTTCAAAAAGTAACATCCAATAATAATGCCCTATTTCGTGTCTAAAATGCCCCAAAAGCGTTCGGTAAAGTTCATGCATTTGCTTTTTAAGCTGCTCTCTGTGTACTGAATCAGCCTCAGAAAGCAAAATTGTAATGACACCGTTTGAATGACCTGTAACTAATTTATCTTTATTATTTTCAGAAATAAAATCAAAGGCAATACCATTGGCCTTGTTTAACTTAGAATCTATTGGAAGTTTTAATTTAATAAGTTGATATATTAATCTGTGCTTAGCAATTTCTAATTTTTGCCATTTTTTAAAACCCTCAATATCACTTTTATTGGGCACTTTTCTGTTAAGCTCGCATGCTTTACAAAATCCATTTTTATCAGTATCCTCAATTAACCAATTGCACACAGAAAATTGATGATTATGGCAAAATTTCAAGTTAGTATTACGAGTCGAGTTGTAACCTATCGGGAGATCAAACTCATCAGTATTTACATTATAACCTAAAACACTATTACAGCTTACACAATGCGTATTTTCGAAAAACACAGTAGATGCGCAGTTTGGACATTTAAATATTTTCATGTTATAAAAGTATGTAT